>Ga0209595_100014_pt1 | contig 193880 bp, 153 predicted proteins | sample Porto_4metaG_FD_187427 | JGI IMG/M metagenome (GOLD analysis project Ga0209595, IMG submission 187427) | Marine algal microbial communities from Porto, Portugal - Porto_4 metaG (SPAdes) (version 2) | ecosystem: Host-associated > Algae > Red algae > Unclassified | place: Portugal: Porto... | reverse complement strand
TTTGCTTGGTGACAATAGCGTTTTGGACCCACCTGACTCCATGCCGAACTCAGTAGTGAAACGAAACAGCGCCGATGATAGTGTAGCATTTGCTATGTGAAAGTAGGACATTACCAGGCTTCAAATTAAAGAAACCCGTTACAGCAATGTGACGGTTTTTTGCTGTCTGGGATTTAGTAAATAGCCCATGCCGAACTCAGTAGTGAAACAAAACAGCTCGAAGGCGAGCCCCACGGAAGGCCGCCCCGACACAATGATAGTGTAGCATTTCACTGTGCCTCTCCACCGCTGTGGGCACTACGACATTACCAGGCTTCAAATTGTAGAGAGCCCGACTAGAAATAGTCGGGCTTTTTTACGTCTGTAGAAAAGTGAAATGTGCGCAATTAACACACTCATATCGCGACACAAAGATAATGTAGCATTTGCTATGTGGCTCTCCACCGCCGTGGGCACTACGACGTCCTACTGCGTAGCGTACCGACTTTATATTGTAGAGCGTCTGAATCTAATGATTCGGGTTTTTTTACGTCTGCAAAAAAATGATTCAGGGATTCCTCTAGAGCGAAGGACTTCTTAGTAAATCATTTATATCAATCAGCAATAATATTTAATCCATTTGAGAGGTTAAATCTGACCCTGACTGCGTTAAAAACCTCAAATATGAAACAACTGAATAACGAATTTTTACCCTTCTTTTATCGACTCTGCTTAGTTATTGCTCTAATCTCAATTTATAGTCTGTTCCATTATTTCGTTTATAAAGTGTGACAGAGTTCGTTTAGGTGAAATTAGAATAATAAGGGCTTAATCATGAGTAAAGTTGAAAACCATCCGCATGGTATTTTTTGTTGGTCAGAGCTTTGTACGCACAATTGGAAAGACGGTAAGGCGTTTTATACATCATTATTTGATTGGGGGCATGACGATCAACCTATTGGAGAGAACATATACTACACCATGCTACAAAAGCAAGGTGATGATATCGCTGCAATGTACGAAATGCCTAAAGAGCAAATTAGTGCAGGGATCCCAAGTCATTGGTTGGCTTACATTGCCGTCGATAATGTTGATGATTGTGCGCTAAAAGCAAAAGAACTAGGTGCTGAAGTTATTGCCGGTCCTCATGATGTTATGAATGCAGGTCGCATGCTTATGCTAAAAGATCCAGTAGGCGCAACTGTTGCACTATGGCAGGGGAATGAGCATAAAGGTTGTAAGCACTTAGGTGAATTAAATACGCCTTATTGGCATGAGTTAGCAACAAGAGATAGTAAAGTAAGTCGAGACTTTTACTGTGCTTTACTAGGCTGGGAAAGCGAAATAAAGCCTATGGAAGGGATGGACTACATTTTATTTTTAGTCGATGGACAACCAATTGCCGGTATGCTTGAAATGACAAGTGAATGGCCTGATGATACCCCTGCTCATTGGATGATTTATTTTGCAGTAGAGAGTTGCGATGTAATTGTTAGTAAAGCCGCTAGCTTAGGTGGACAAGTATGTGTTCCTGCAACAGATATCCCCGATGTTGGTCGTTTTAGTGTTATATGCGACCCTCAAGGTGCTGTATTTTCGGTGATCGAATCTGTTATGGATGACGTTTAAACACAGTTAAATTAGCTTTAGCGTTAATTTGCTCGCTAGTTTGATATAATACTCGTCAATTAAATCGTCAGAAAGTGCAGAGAACGCAATGGAATTTGAACAAGATAGTAATTTAACCCTCCCTTTATTTCTATTAGATGAATCATTAAGTAATAGAGACTTAGAGCAGCCTGATTTTGAAATATCAATTGGACTTGATGATGAGTTGCTTGCTCAAATTTGCCAGAACCCAAGTGAAGATAGCAGTGTCGCTATTACTGTTAGCGGTTATGAGTTGCTTATAACTAATCCTCTGTACTTAGCTATATTAGATCAAGAGCACGATGCGCAGATAACATTAACGCATGGCCCTCTTTTAAGTATTGTTTTGAATACTGAAGGTCAGAATACATTCGTTTCTCCTCAAATGGATATGATGCCCACCTTTGATTTAGGTGATGAGGACGACGAATGAGAAAAATACTAATAAGTACGATAGTACTCATTATTTTAAGCGGTTGTGCATATTTGGGAAATGCTCACTACGATGATCTTTTTGGACCTGAACAAACACAAGAGAGAATGGTGCCTCATACCACAGGTGCTGGTGCTGATTTTTTACAAAATGTAAAACCTGTACTCGATACCCGCTGCGTCGTTTGTCATGGTTGTTACGATGCACCATGTCAACTGAAGCTCTCATCCCCTGAAGGTATTGACCGGGGGTTGAGTAAAGAGCTTGTTTACGATGGAACTCGTTTATTGGCAACGACCCCAAGCCGTTTATTATTTGATGCAACTAATACTCAGCAATGGCGAGAAAAAAACTTTACGCCAGTGCTAAATGAGCGCGTGCAAAGTGAAGAAGCTAACTTAGCGGGCAGTGTGTTATTTAATAGCTTAGTGTTAAAGCAAAGCCATGAATTGCCAGTAAATGAAGTGTTAGGTGATGAGTTTGACTTTTCGTTAGCGCGTTCGCAAACCTGCGCAACAATGGGTGAGTTCGATCGATTGGCAAGTGATCAACCTCATGGCGGCATGCCTTATGGTTTACCTGGTGTTTCGCGTGAAGAGTTTAATCATTTACAGAACTGGCTTAAAGGTGGTGGTAAAATGTCACATATTCAGCCACCAAGTAAGTATGATCAGAATAAAATAGCGGGCTGGGAAGCATTTTTAAATCAAGATAGCTTAAAGTATCAGTTATCAGCACGGTATATTTATGAGCATTGGTTTTTAGCACATATTTATTTTACTTCAGAAAACCCACAAAGCTTTTTCAAACTAGTTCGCTCAAGTACGCCTCCTGGTGAGGAAATAAAGTTAATTAACACGCGTCGCCCATACGATGACCCTAAAGTTAGCCGTGTTTATTATCGTTTTATGCAAGAGCGTACAACCATACTTTCTAAAACACATTTACCTCTTGAGCTTAATGAAGCTAAATTACTGCGTTTATATGAGCAGTTTATTGCGCCAAATTATACGGTTACGAAAATGCCTAGTTATGAGGCTAAGGCAGCATCTAACCCTTTTAAAACTTTCGAAGTTATTCCAATTAATTCTAAGTATCAATTTATGCTTGATGAGGCAGAGTTAATTATTATGGGCTTTATAAAAGGGCCTGTTTGTCGTGGTCAGATTGCTTTAAATGTTATAAACGATCATTTTTGGGTGGCTTTTGCTGATCCTAATAAAGTAGCGACTCCGGCTGTAGGGGAAATGCTAATGCAACATGAAGAGGCATTAGAACTTCCTGCCGCTGAGGAAAGTAATGCCTTACCCATTTCTAGCTGGGTTAAATATTCAGTTCGCGAGAAAAAGTATTTACAAGCGAAAGTTGAGCTTGCTAACAAAATGTTCAAAGGTGGTGAGCACCTTACAACAGACTTACTTTGGAAAGGTGATGGGCATAATAAAAATGCGGCACTAACTATTTTCCGCCATTTTGATAGTGCAACTGTCGTTAAAGGTTTTATTGGTCAAGAGCCTAAAACCACCTGGATATTAGATTATGCTTTGTTTGAGCGTATTCACTATTTGCTTGTAGCAGGCTTTGATGTGTACGGAAATATAGGCCATCAATTAGTGACACGCCTATATATGGATTTTTTACGTTTAGAGGGAGAGCAAAACTTTTTAGCATTGTTACCTGAGGCTAAACGTAATCAAATTAAAAAGCAGTGGTATCGTAATTCACCACCTGACTTATCTAAGTTCTTTAAAAGTAACCGAGAATTTAGCCAGCCAAGTGGTATTAACTATGTAACAGATGATCCACAGCATGAGCTATATACTTTGATGAAAGAAGCCTTAGCGCCAGTTTTAAGTGAAAGATACAACTACACTGAAGTACCAAAGCCGTTAAATGTAGTAAGTAATATGCCAGCAAAAGCGGTAAACTTGTTACCTCAGCTTTCTTTTGTACTTGTAAAGCAAAAAGATAATAGTCATAAGGGCTACACTATTATTCACCATAATGCGCACTACAATATTTCTAGTTTACTAAACGAAGATGGTCAACGTGCTTATGATGAAGATACTGCAACGATTGTTCCTGGCTTTATCGGTGATTACCCAGCAGCTATTTGGTATTTAAATAACGAGCAGCAAGTAAATGCTTTTGCCGAGCAATTGCCTATGATGCAAATAGAAGCCGATTATGGTGCTTTGAAATCTAAGTTTGGTATTCGACGTACTCATCCACAGTTTTGGCAATACAGCGATATATTGCACGATACAGCTAAAAAGTATCGTGGGATAGAATATGGAATGTTCGATTATAATCGATTAGAGAATCGCTAATATAATTTTACTACTATGGCCCAGCTTAATGCTGGGCTTTTTTATTGGGTATTAATAATTCGCTTAATTATTTTGACTGATTCTTCGTTTTAAAAAATTAGTCTACACTTATATAAAAAAACTGGTTTATACATGTTCAATATTATTAAAAGCGTGAGAACACGTTACCGATGGGCACTAATTGCAATAGCGCTATTAATAAGTGGCTCTGCTTTATTAATGCAGCATAGTTTTTCTGTTCAAAAGTTTGATGCAAAAATTATTAACATCGCTGGTAGCCAGCGTATGCTCTCACAGAAAATTGCTTGGCACAGTAATGCTATGCTTAACATCAGTAATTACTCGCCCGCTCATACTGAGTCACTTGAAAAGTCCCTCAATACATTTAAAAAGTCCCATCAAATATTATTAACTAAAAACTCTGATGACGAATACATTTACTTAAATCCAGCGTTAGTAGACTTATATTTTGGTGAAACGATTGGGTTAGATAAAGCGGTATTTGACTATATAGAACAAACAGAGCGGCTTTTGTATCAGCAAGGAGAGATAAACCACTCAGTATTTTCTATTAAGCATGTTGAAACGTTATTAACAAAGCTTGATAAGGCAGTGAGCTTATTTGAATCTCAAGCTGTTAAAAAAGTAAATTGGGTCGCCAACCTAGAGATACTATGCTGGTTATTGGCAATGACATTATTACTTATTGAGTTAAGATTTGTTTTTATACCAATGGAAAAAGAGGTTTCAGACACGCTTTTAGAGCTACAAAAACAAAAAGATTTTGTTTATCAAACAAGTCAAAATAAAGAACATTTTATTGCCAGAGCTAGTCACGAATTTAGAACACCTTTGCAGGGACTTATTACGTCTATTGAGGAGCTAGAGGTTTCTGATAAACAGCAAAGCGTTAAAACCCAAGCTAACTATTGCGCGCTTAGGTTAATAGCCATATTAGATGAATTACAAGACTTGCAGGCTTTAAGTGCAGGTAAATGGGTACCGCATTTAAATGACGAAAACCTTTTAGAGTCGTGTAATAAAGTAGTAATAGCTTACAAGCATGCGTGTAAGCAAAAAGGCCTAAAACTAGTTAGCTCTTTAGATGAATCGTTAAATTGTGTATGTAAATTGGATCATCAACGTTTGCAGCACACACTTACAGAGTTAATTAGTAATGCAATTAAGTTTACACAAAAAGGTGAAATTACTGTTTCAGCTAAGCTTTTAAATGATGAATTTCATTTAACAGTGAGTGACACCGGCAGTGGCTTTTCGAAAAAGATTACCAGTCTTGAATTTGACTCATTTAAACAAACCAATCACTTTCAAGGGTTAAGAACAGGCCTAACCCGGGTTCAATACGTTGTAAAAGCACTGCATGGTGAAATTACTTTTACAAATAATAAAACTCATGGTGCTTTGGTGTCTTTGTATTTACCAGTGACTATAAGTAAAGCCCTCCCAACACCTCTTAAAGTAAACGACAAGCTAACGTGTTTAGTCGTTGAAGATAACCCATTAAACACTATGTTATTAACCCGCATACTTAGTTTATTAGGTTTAAGCTATGATTGCGCAGAAAATGGTAAAGTCGCGTGTGATATGGTGAGTGAAAATCAGTACGATATTGTTTTTATGGACCTAAATATGCCTGTAATGGATGGGTTTGAGGCTATTAAAAAAATACGTTCCGATCTTAATAAAGTAATGCCAATTATTGTTATAACAGCAAATACCTCACAAAATGATATAGAGCGAGTTTATGAATACGGAGCTAACCTCCATATTCATAAGCCAATAAGCCAGCAAGCAATTAAAGACGCATTAAATAGTATTAGCGTTGTTAGTGAAATAAATTAATTTTGCAGATAACAAGCTTGCTAAGCACTTTTAATATACGTTAACTTGCTGTTTTAAGGTTTATTAGGAAAAGTTAGTGCAGTCAATTACGCTTGAGCAATTTAATGGTTACTTACAAGGGCAAGGTAAAAGCCGTTACGATATATGCAACCTAGATTGGCAAGTAAACCTAGGAGAACATTGGTTACTTTTAGGTGCTAATGGAGCTGGTAAATCTGCTCTGACAGCTGCGTTAATCGGTGAGGCTAAGTGCGAAAGTGGTAAGCGTATAAGTAGTATTAATAAGCTTATGCTCGTGTCTTCAGATTCACATAAACAGTTACTAGCTCAAGAATTAGAGCATGAAAAGCACACCCTCGTTAAAGACCTTATTTTTACAGGGCATAGTAATAATGATGAATTATTAGCGCAGCTAATAGAATTATTTAAATTTAGCTCATTACTAAATAGGCATTTTAGAGACCTTTCAACGGGTGAAACTCGTAAACTCCTACTTATAAAAGCACTCAGCTCCCATAGTGAGTTAGTCGTGCTTGATGAGCCATTTCATGGACTCGACGTACAATCTTGCCAGCAGCTTAATAAAATACTCATAGAGCTTAGCCAAAATATTACTTTTGTTTTTGTACTAAACCGCCTAGACGAAATCCCTTCATTCATTACTCACTATGGCTATGTAAACCAAGGTTGCTTGTTACATACTTTGGCAAAGCCAGACAGTGAGCAATTGAGTGATTTACTAAAACTACTTCATTTAGAACATACCTCATTGGATGTGCCATCTCCGGATACCGAACAAGAGCAAAAGGCATTCACCGGTAATACCTTAGTTAAATTGAGTAATGCTAAAGTTAGTTATAGTGATGTAAGTATATTCAAAAATCTCAATTGGACTATAAAAAAGTATCAGCATTGGCAGCTTACTGGAGCGAACGGTTCAGGCAAAACATGCTTATTAAATTTAATAACAGGTGATAACCCACAGTGTTATAACAATGACATTGAAGTGTTCGGTTTTAAACGTGGGACAGGGGAGAGTATTTGGGATATAAAACAGCATATTGGTTTTATATCTAACGCGCTACATATGGATTACCGCGTAAGTATATCGGCTTTAAATACTGTTATTTCAGGATTTTACGACAGCATAGGTTTATATCAAAAACCGAGCGACGCACAAATTAATATTGCTAAGCAGTGGCTGGCATTTATTGGTTTAAGTGATAAACAAAATACCTCATTCACCCAGCTATCGTACGGCGATCAGCGTATGTTATTAATTGTGCGGGCTATGGTAAAACATCCAACGTTACTTATTTTAGATGAACCTTGCTTGGGCTTAGATGAAGCAAACAGGCAGCGTGTACTGTTACTAATAGAGAAAATTTGTGCTGCCAATACAAGTACTGTGATTTATGTAAATCATCATGCGGCAGACAAAATTAAAGGAATAGAGAATTACTTAAAAATGGAAGACTTTAGTTGTTAGTTCGTTTTTTATATTTTTTATTAATGCTTTCTATTAAGTAAATAACAATTTCAATCGCAATAAAAATAGAGGCAAGGATTAACCCACCACTTGGTTTAAAATACCCCTCTTGGTAGTAATATACTCCATTGATAAAAAGCATCGTGAGAAAAAATAAAATCTCAAATTGAAAACGTTTCATAATTTACCTAAACATTATGAGCTTACTTAGCGAGTTTGTTTACGTAAGCTCTATTGGGGTCATTTTTATTTTAAAGACGAGTAACGCTAAAGCCTTTATCTCGAAGCTGTTTAAGTAACCCGTGTTTTTCAGGTAAATGCAGAGCGCCTACAGCAATAAATAGCTGCTCGTTTGCTAAACGCGGTGTGAGTTGTTTAACCCAATTATTATTGCGGTTAGTTAGCATTACTTGCTCGCTAATTTCACCGTAATTACTGTCATCAAAACTCATGTTGTAGTAATCGGTTAGTGTGTCCATGTCACCGCTTTTCCACGCATTAACTAACTTGATAAAGTAAGTATTAATATCGGCTAGTTGCTCAAAGGTTTCTTCAATCATTTCATTGCTTAGTAGCGCCATACCATCAAACATTTGTAGTTGTTGCTCTAGGGTTTCAAGCTCGCCAATTTTAATATTATGCTCTTTAGCATAACTAAGCACTTGCTTGTCTATGCCGGTTTTATCTGAATATCCTGCATTTTGAAATTCAATTTGCATCATAGTCACCATAACAGCCCAAGGCTTTAAGCCATTAAACATAGCAATATCAATCGACTTTTTAGCAAAGTAATCTTTTAGCTTGGTATAATTTTGCTTTGAAAGCTCAGTTTGTAATGTTTTACCGTCACTTAGCATCATAAATGGCATTGAGCGCTGTTGCATTTCAAGTGGAGTAAGTTTGCTTATATCAACTTCAACAATCACTTCTTTGCTTGCGCTAATCGCATCGGTTACATTTTTAGGTAAGCCTTTCATGCTGGCATCACCAACGTGTACGGTGCCAAATAAGTAAGAGCTAACGCCATTTTTTTCTATTTTATATAAGGCAGGAGCAGCATAGCTGTTAAGGCTAAATGTTATAAGTAATGCCACAATAAAAAAGTGGCTAATACGGGTAAGAGCATTCATGGTTTGTCCTTAAAATCTCAAAATTAGTAGTGTAAATACTAACCTAAATTTACTTCAGAGGTAACGTTAATATAAACGTTAACGTATTGTTTTCGGTATTACTGGCCGTAATAGTAAAGCCATTTAAGTTACATAAGCTCTGTACAATTGATAATCCTAAACCATGGCGCTGATTATTAGTTCTAGATGAATCTAGCTGATAGAGCGGGTCAAAAATAGCAGTGAGCTGTTCATCACTTAGTGGTTTATTTACTTTGTTACTAACAGAGATGGTCATGTTTGTGCTGTTATTTACGGCAGTTAATTTAATTGGCGCCTCAGGAAGTCCATAAAATAGTGCGTTATCGATTAAGTTACATAAAATGGTATTTAAACTAAATTCGTCAGCATTAAGCGTAAGTTCGCCACTTATTTCGTTATTTAAACGCATTTTGATACTTGGATGCTTAAAGGTCAGCTCATCAATAATTTGATTTACTAAGTTATTTAGAGTGATATTTTGCGCATTCAATTGCATAGCACTACTACTTGAGCGCTGCAATAATAAGAGGTTGTTAACAATCGTTTTCATACGCTGTGAAATACTAAGTACATCACTTGTATAGGTGTCGCTAATACGTTTATCGTCAGGGTAGCGAATAGCCACCTCTGAGAGGCTTATGAGTTCAGCTATTGGGGTTTTTAGCTCGTGTGCAATGTCGCTTGTTAGGCGTTTTTCATTACTATAGAGTTGCTGATTAACGGTAATAAACTTATTTAGCTCGTTACGTATAGGTTCTATTTCTTCTACTTTAAAGTCGCTTTCTATTGTTTGCGCAACACCGGTAATATCGAGTAACTTAATTTGGTCGTTTAAATTGTGTAGAGGGTGCAGGCCTTTATTTACAATACGTGTCACTAAATAGCGCACACCAAACACACCAAGTAAACAGGTTAAAATAAAGACCACATCAATAATAATCAGTACTTTATTAAGCTCAGAGGTGGGCGCTGCAATTGCAAGCGTCATGGTATTAAAAACAGCAGAGTGAGTGGGGTTTCTATCATCTTTTTGGGCTACAAAGTGACTTATAAGTGCGCGACCATCACGCCCGTTAGGAAGCTCGTAATCTATAATTTTAGATTCGTTTATCGGCATTTCTAAAAAAGGCAGGTTAGCATTTTCATAAAGCGCTAATGAGTCCGAGCGCTCAAACACATCACGGCCATGCCATAATTGGTAAAACTCCGTGGCATCGGCTGCTTCATATTCCGACATAAACTCACCAGCAAAATCAAATTCAACCACGTTGTTGTCATCTTCAACTAAGGTTTTTAAGTAGTTAGCTTTATTAGTTAAAGACTGATTGAACTGATCTTCCACCCAAGTATCAACACTTAAATCAACGGTTAAAAATATGGTGAATAAAATAACTGAGATCACAGCGCTAATATTATTAACGAGTTTACGTTTTATTGAGTGATTTTTATTTTGTTGTTGCGACATAACCAAATCCACGTTTATTTTTTATCGGGAGCTCGCCATCAAACTGTCTTACTTTTTTACGTATGGTTGAGATGTGTGCTTCAAGCGCATTTTTAGAGAGCATATCAAACTGACCTACCACCGCTTCACTTATAAGTTCAAGCCCCAATACTCGCTCTGGGGCGTTAAATAAGCATTCTATTATTTTGTATTCATTACGCGTGAGCTCAATAGCATGTTGCTTGTAGTGAAGAGTTTTAAGGGAGAGATCTAATACGCAATCACCTACGGTTAGGGTATTTTGTTGGTTTTGCAGTGAACCACGACGAAGTAATGCAAGGACACGAGCATGGAGTTCTTCAAACGAAAATGGCTTAGTTAAATAATCGTCAGCGCCTTTCATAAGGCCGTTAATTTTATCTTGAGGCTCACTTCGTGCCGATAAAATTAGCACACGGCTTTGGCTATTACTGCTGCGCAGTGCTTGTAAAATACTCATGCCATCAACGCTCGGTAGCATTAAATCAAGTACGAGGAGGTCGTAGTTTCCACTCAGTGCCATACTCAGCCCTTCTGAGCCATCACCAGTTTCATCTACGGTAAAACCAAGGTTGCTAAGGCCAACTTGCAAGCTGCGTCTTAGTGCTTCAGAGTCTTCAATAACGAGGATTTTCATGTTTACTCGGTTTATAAAAATAGCCTTGTTACTTTAACAAGGCTTTATTATCAAGTCACTGCAAGAATAAGAACTAATGGTACCAACCATTTGTGTAGGCTAAATTACCCAAGTTCGCGTGGGCTAGGGCTTTTCTAACTAGTTGCTCATCATTTTCACATGGTACAAGCTGGTTATTGCTATACGTATAGGTTGTTGCTGGTTTTTGTGGTTGTAACACCACCACTTTATTATCGTGCATGTAGGCAAAGTTTTTGTCGTATTGCATCATTGCGCGTTGTTTGTTGTCGCTAATTGGCTTTGATAAATCATGACCTATCATTGGGTGCTTACCACTTGCGCCAATTAAAGACAGTAGAGTAACAGGAATATCGAGCTGGCTGGCTAGTTGGCTATCTCGTTTATGGGTAATACCTTTTCCAAAAATAACGGCCGGAATTTTAAAGTGATCCACCGGTACTAAATTTGAACCTGATACGCGCGAGTCGTGATCGGCAATAACTATAAATACAGTATCATCCCAGTAGCTCGATTTTTTAGCTTTTTCGATAAAGGTGCCTAGTGCGTAATCGGCATACTTGGCAGCATTATTACGGGTTTGTTTTTGTTTATCGTACAGCGTTATTTTATCGTCAGGAAAGTCATACGGGCTATGATTAGAGCTTGAAAATATGAGGCTAAAAAAGGGGTTGTTTTGATTTTTAAGCTTAGTAAGTTCTATGTCGGCTTGGTCGTACAAGTCTTCGTCTGATGCGCCCCACGAGCCATTAAAGTCTATTTTTTTAAAGTTATTTGTATCTACGATACTTTTAAAACCGTTGCCTAAAAAGAAGCTGCGCATGTTATCAAAATGGCTTTCGCCACCATAAATAAACTGCGTGTTGTAATTTTGCTTCGCTAAAAAATCAGCAATGGTAAAAAAGTCACGTTGTGATTTATCAAGCTTAACAACTGCACGCGAAGGCGTTGGTGTAAACCCTGTAATTACTGCCTCAATTCCACGTACTGAACGTGTGCCCGTGGCGTATAAATTATCAAACCCCCAGCCTTGTTTATAAAGGGTGTCTATATTAGGTGTAAGTGGTAAACCGCCAAGCGTGCCTACATAACGAGCACCTAAACTTTCTTGTAAAATAATGACTAGATTTTTGGGTTTACCTGTATTACTTGCGCCATGAAACGTTTTTGTAGGGGCGGTTACATCACTAAATGCGGCTTGCGTGTTTTGCATGTTACTGCGCACAATACTAAGCAATTCATCGGTGGGCATTTTGCCATAATAGTCTTGGCTTGATTGCTCATTAGAAAGTTGCTTAACTGCAAATGCGACGCTATAAAGGGAGTTAAGGGTTAAGTCGTTAAGTAAGTGATCAGTAGAAAACGAGACCATGGCGGGGTTAAGTGGTCTGTGTCCTAATGAGTTGCGGGCGCCAAAAATAGTTAAGCATACTAAAACAAGCGCTAAAATTGATTGATTTAAACCTGTTAGTGATGACTTGCTTTGCCATTGATTGCTAAATAATTTACTTGCAAATTTACAGCTTAAAATAAGTGCTATAACAGCAATAAATACTTCTAACTTATAGCCTGAAAAAATCATTTTTGAGACTTCTTTAGGATAAATTAAATATTCTATAAATAAGCGGTTTGGGCGTAAATCGTATTCGTTTATAAACGTAGGCGTAATCACTTCAAAAAAAACAAGTAAAGCAGACATTCCCACTAAATAAATTTTAATGAGGCCGCGTACTTTATTTTGCCAACCTACGCTTTGCATCAGTAAGGTAAGTAGTAATGCGGGCATAATAATGTAGCTTAAAGTGGCTATATCAACTCTTAAACCACCTATAAATATAGACAACCACGCATGCGATCCAAATACACGCTCCCCTTGCCATACACTTAAACCAAAGCGAGCAAGTGTTAAAAAGCTAAGTGCCAAAACAGCAAATACAACAAAAATCCATACAGGGCCAAGTGCATTTTGTATTTTAGGTATAAAAGTTAGCTTTATGCCCATAACACAGCCCACCAAATAAGAGCGGCAATTAGCATAGCTATAAACACGCTTGCAGAGGCAATATCTTTAGCGAGCCCCGAAAGCTCATGGTATTCACTGCCAATTCTATCAACTACAACCTCAACTGCCGTATTTACCAGCTCAGCAAACAATACAAAAAGCAGGCTAGCTATAAGCAGTAATTTATCCTTTAGTGCAATTTCTTGTAGCCACACAAACACACCGAGTAACGAAAACAGTGCTAGCTCTTGTTGGAACGCCGCTTCAAATCGACTCATCCATTTTAAGCCGTTAAAAGAATGGCTTAAGGTAAAAATAAGGCGCATTAAGCCTTGGCGTTTTATAACGGTTTTATTACTCATAGTTTTATTTCGCTTGGTGTTGTTTGGCAGCTAGCAAGTAAATCGAGCGATGCCTGATACGTTTTGCTTTTAATGCCAATTAAATTTAAAAGGGTGTGAAAAATATTGTTGTGTGAGCGCGCAGCGCGGGTGTCTAAATTAGCTAAACAGGTATTAGTAATGCGCTGATTATGCTCATCAGCCCACATATAAAGAGGAACGTGCGTTTGTGTGCTAGGTGCAAAGCTATACGGAAAACCATGTAAATAAGCACCGGCTTCGCCAAGTGATTCACCATGATCAGAGACATATAAAAACTGCTTATCTATGTTGTTTGGCAGCGCTTTTAATTGCTCAATTACCTGGGCGTTAACAAAGTCGCTGTACGCAATTGTGTTGTCGTAGGTATTAACTAATTCATCGAGTGAGCAGTTTTGAATGTCGCTTCTGTCGCACGTGGGCGTAAATTGCTTAAATTTTTCTGGGTAGCGTTTAAAGTAGGTTGGTCCGTGTGAGCCCATCATGTGTAGGACGATAACGGTATTAGCTTGGTTTAAATTAGCGAGTTTGCGCTTAAGTGGAGCAAGTAATGCTTCATCAAAACAATATTTTCCATCGCAAAGCGCTGATGGGGTGGTTGGGATATCAATGTTAACAACACGGGTGCATACGTTTTTACAGCCGCTGTTGTTATCAACCCACAGTACGTCGCTGCCAGCTTGTTGTGCTAAGTCAACCAGGTTTTGTTGGTTGTCGGCTGCTAAACGATCAAAGTTATCTTGTGTTTGCAGTGAAAACATACACGGCACAGACACAGCAGTAGCGGTGCCACAAGACGCCACATTATTAAAATACGTCACATTATACTTTTGTGTATAAGGGTTGGTGTTGCGCTTATAACCTTGATAAGAAAAGTTTTCTGCTCGTGCGGTTTCGCCAACAACCATAACTGTTACGCTGGTGGTGTTAGGCGCAATTAAGGTAGGTGTTGCATCTATATTTTTAAATTCCATATTGGTATACAGCAGCTGATCGCGCATATATTTATAACCGCTAGAGAGATACTGAAATGGGATGAGTTCTTTTTTCAAAATGCGGTTATTGCGGCCAGTGGCTGCGTAGTCGGCGTAAAAGTTTACGACCACTAAAGCAATTAATGAGCAGCACGCTACAATAAGTTTTATACGACTAATCGCTTCTTGGTGAGGACGGGTAAAGTGTATTTTTACTTTGCTTAATATAAAAACAGGTAGCGCACAAAACAGTAGTAGAAAGCCTATGAGCTGCGGATTTAAATAGCTCAGCGCTTCACTTGAGTCTGTTTCGAACGTGTTTTGAATCATTGAATAGTCAAACACTACGCCGTAATTTAATGAGCCGTAAAGTACGGCACTCGAAATTATCAGTAAAAGGTAGTTAATTGGTTTTAGTAACCACCTAACCGACACTATTGAAAAGAAAATAATTAAAAGGCATAACAACAGCAGTGGCACTGAAAATAAAAATAGCCACGAAAAAGATGCAAGGGAGGTGATGGCGCTAAACGAACCTTGAATAAAAGGAATGTTTATAACTAAACAGTAATAACAGGCAATCATCACTACAAAGGCATTTGCACTACAGTGAATGTAAAACCGCTTACTACGATTTGGCTTTTTTTGTGCTGGTGTTTGGCTAGTTATGTTCATATTTAGGCTCGTTTAAAATAACAACGCCATGCTATGCAACAACACTTAAGAGTCGCTTAAGAGAACCTACGCATTACCTGAAGGTGATAAATAATTTTATTTATAAAAATATTCTCAAAAATTAATCAAACCTTAAATAAGGGATATAAGAATAGTGAATTTCTGAGATTAAAATTAGAGCATAAAAAAACCACTACTAGCTTGTATAATGAATTTTAAAACCTGATAAATTGCCTTTTAGTCTTTTTGTTAGATTAACTTTGGTGTTGACTTAAAGGGCCTAGCGCGGTACTAATATAAAAAGAGAGCGAAGGAATAACCTTCGCGATAATTGAACAAAATTTGGTATTAATTACATGCTTACAAACGCACTTAACCTAGTCCTGATTATTATCGTGGTGATTATTCCCGCGAGGGCTTCGTAGTGCTTTAAAAACTTAAGCATTAAAAAAGCCCTCCGCACTTAACCGTTCGGAGGGCTTTTTAGTTTTAAGGGTAAAATTTGTAATTGGGTTGTCACTGAGGAATGAGGGTTTATTAATGACAGGCGCAGAACTAACAATCGACTTATTGGCCAAACACGGCGTAAATGAAGTATTTGGCTACCCAGGCGGAGCTATTATGCCAATTTACGATGCGCTGTATGGCGCGCCAGTCAAACACTACCTAACTCGCCATGAGCAAGGTGCAGGGTTTGCAGCTGTTGGTTATGCTCGTAGCACACGTAAATTAGGCGTATGTTTTGCAACATCGGGCCCAGGTGCAACTAATTTAATAACCGCTCTTGCTGATGCGATGATGGACTCAGTACCATTATTGGCGATCACCGGGCAAGTGCCTACTGCAGCTATTGGTTCAGATGCGTTTCAAGAAATAGATGTACTAGGTATGTCGCTTTCGTGTACTAAGCACAGCTACATGGTAGAACGAGCTGAAGACTTAGCAGAGATATTACAAGAAGCAATTCATTTAGCGCAAAGCGGCCGACCAGGTCCTGTACTTGTCGATATCCCAAAAGATATTCAAATGGCTCAAGTCCCTTTTAAACCTTGGCTAGCCGCTGATGAATACTTACCAGAGTTAGATTTAAAGCAAGTTGCTATTGCTAATCAATTGTTGAGTGAGGCTAAACAGCCTGTAGCGTATGTAGGTGGTGGTGTACAAGCCGCTGATGCGCAAGACGAACTAATGCAATTTTTAAATAAAACGCAGATGCCAGCTGTATCAACACTTAAAGCGTTGGGCAGTGTATTACCAGATTACGAACATTACTTAGGTATGTTGGGTATGCATGGTGGTCAAGCTGCTAATATCGCAGTGCAAGAATGTGATGTACTTGTATGTATCGGGGCGCGCTTTGATGACCGCGTAACAGGCAATTTGGCTAAATTTGCAGCTAAAGCTAAAGTAATCCATTTAGATATAGATGCTGCTGAAGTTGGTAAGCGAAAACCTGCTAAAGCTTCATTAATTGCCGATTTAAAAACGTCGTTACCCGCACTTGAGTGCTTTGTAACACCTAAAGCTTGGTGTGACACAAATAAAGAAATGAATATTAAGCATGCTTGGCGTTACGACTACCCAGGTGAGAAGGTTTTTGCACCGTACTTATTAAACCAACTAAGCCAACGCATGCCAAAAACAGGGGTTGTGTGCTGCGATGTTGGTCAGCACCAAATGTGGGTAGCACAACACATGAAGTTTACTCATCCGAGTAATCATTTAAGCAGTGGTGGCGCAGGCACAATGGGCTTTGGTCTACCTGCGGCTATTGGCGCGCAAGTAGCACGCCCTGATGACTTTGTTATCACTGTATCGGGCGATGGTTCTATAATGATGAATATTCAAGAATTGGCCACTATTCGTCGTAACAATTTACCTGTAAAAATATTAATTTTAGATAACCAGCGCTTGGGTATGGTTCGCCAATGGCAAGAACTATTTTTTGAAGGACGTTACTCTGAAACTAACCTTTCGGATAACCCAGACTTTGTGCAACTAGCTGCTGTATTTGGTATTCCAGGGCAAACAATTACTCACGCTAACCAAGTTGATGATGCGATAACTGCATTAGTTAATAGTAAAGGTCCGTACATAGTACATGCCTGTATTGATGATAAAGAAAATGTTTGGCCACTTGTACCACCTGGGGCTGCTAACGACGAAATGATGACGGAGAAAGCAAAATGAAACATAGCCTAACTATTGCATTAAAAAGCCAAAGTATAGCGGTAGAGCGCTTTTTACGAGTGGTGCGTCATCGTGGTTTTGACCTTACGCATTTTCAGCTCAATATGGACGATGGTTTTTATAATGTAGACATGACGGTAGATAGTGATAAACCAATTCACCTTTTGACCAGCCAGTTAAATAAGCTGGTGGATGTAAAAGAAGTCACTTTACAAAATTTACAGCAACAACAGGCTGTGTAATTACGAACTGAAAAACAATTTACGAGTAACTGAATCACTCGGTTACTCACCAATTTTAGAATGAGGAATGCCCGCTTATTTTGCGGCAAAAACTGAGGTAACTATGGCTAAATTAAGAAGTGCAACAACAACTGAAGGGCGTAAACGCGCAGGCGCTCGTGCATTATGGCGCGCAACAGGTATGACCGACACCGATTTTGGTAAGCCGATTATTGCCGTAGTTAACTCGTTTACACAATTTGTACCAGGGCATGTTCACCTTAATCAGCTAAGTGAACTTATGGCTGAAACCATTACACAAGCCGGTGGCGTCCCTAAAGAATTTAATACTATTGCGATTGATGATGGTATTGCAATGGGTCACGGCGGCATGCTTTATTCGCTGCCTTCACGCGACTTAATTGCTGACTCGGTTGAGTATATGGTAAATGGTCATTGTGCTGATGCGATGATTTGTATTTCAAACTGTGACAAAATTACTCCAGGAATGATGCTTGCAGCACTACGCTTAAATATTCCGGTAATATTTGTATCAGGCGGTCCAATGGAAGCAGGTAAAACTAAGCTTGCTAACATCGATATTAAACTTGATTTAGTAGATGCCATGGTTAAAGGCGCTGATGAATCGGTAAGTGATGCAGATTCAGAGCAAGTAGAGCGCTCTGCGTGTCCAACATGCGGCTCGTGTTCAGGCATGTTTACTGCAAACTCAATGAACTGTCTGCTAGAAGCGATTGGTTTAGCACTTCCGGGTAACGGCACGACGCTTGCGACTCATAAAGACCGTAAACAACTTTATGTTGAAGCGGGGGCTCGTATTGTTGATTTATGTCGTGAGTATTATCAAAAAGATAATCAAGATGTATTGCCACGTGCTATTGCTAACAAAACAGCCTTTATGAATGCAATGGTTGTCGATATTGCAATGGGTGGCTCGTCAAATACGGTATTGCATTTACTTGCTGCAGCGCAAGAAGCGGGCGTTGATTTTGATATGTCGCACATTGATGCGCTTTCTCGTAAAACACCATTTTTATGTAAAGTTGCACCAGCGACACCTGAATATCACATTGAAGATGTGCACCGCGCAGGCGGCATGATGGCAATCGTACGTGAACTTGGCAAAGCAGGCTTAGTTGATATGTCAGTTAATCATGTTGCTGGGTCAACTATGGCTGAGCTCGTTAAAAAATGGGATGCAACAGATCCTACTAACGAAGCGGCGCGCAAATTTTACCGTGCTGGTCCTGCGGGCATTCGTACCACTAAAGCAATGAGCCAAGAGTGTCGTTGGGACGAGGGCGATAATGACCGTGTTAATGGGTGTATCCGAAGTGTCGAACATGCTTTTCGTCAAGATGGTGGCTTAGCTGTACTTTCGGGGAATTTAGCAGTTGATGGCTGTATTGTTAAAAGCGCTGGCGTTGTTGATGAAATGCTACATTTTGAAGGTACTGCAGTCGTGTACGAATCACAAGATGATTCTGTAGAAGGTATTTTAAACGATGAAGTAAAAGCCGGCGATATCGTGGTTATTCGTTACGAAGGCCCTAGAGGCGGCCCAGGTATGCAAGAAATGCTATATCCAACTAGCTACTTGAAATCAAAAGGCCTAGCTGAAAAATGTGCACTTATTACTGATGGTCGCTTTTCGGGTGGTACTTCGGGTTTATCAATTGGTCATGTATCACCAGAGGCGGCAAGTGGTGGTGCAATTGCTTATGTTGAAAATGGCGACAAAATCATTATTGATATCGCAACACGTGAAATCACATTAGCGTTAAGTGATGAAGAGCTTGAAGCACGTAAACAAAAACAATTAGCACGCGGAAAACTGGCGTACAAACCAGTAGATCGTGAGCGCTATGTATCGTCTGCTTTAAAGGCTTATGCATTACTTGCAACAAGTGCTGATAAAGGCGCAGTGCGTGACTTAGCTAAATTGGAGGCGCTTAGTTAATTATGGTCTCTCAAGAGCTCGATTATTTTCGCGCTATTATTCAAGCAAACATGGAGCCTTTGGCTAAAGTTACCGAGGTCAGCGAAATGGCTGAGCTTAGTGCTAAATTAGGTAACCATGTTTGGTTAAAGCGTGAAGACCAACAGCCCGTGTATTCATTTAAATTACGCGGTGCGTATAACAAATTAAATAAATTACCTAAAGGCTCAGTGGTTATCACTGCTTCAGCGGGTAATCATGCTCAAGGGGTTGCACTAAGTGCTTCTCACTTAGGGCATCAAGCCACTATTGTAATGCCAGTAACAACGCCTGAAATAAAAGTAAGTGCGGTACGTGCGCTTGGCGGTGAAGTTGTGCTACATGGGCATCATTTTGATGCCGCAAAAGCACATGCGCTTGGGCTTACAGAGCAACGAAACGGTATATTTGTTCCACCATTTGATGACCCAGACGTCATTGTTGGTCAAGGTACTGTAGCACGTGAGCTTATGCAGCAATTAAACGAGCTTGATGCGGTGTTTATTCCTGTTGGCGGCGGCGGTTTACTTGCTGGGATGGCGGTTTATATCAAATCGCTGCGTCCAGATATAAAAGTAATTGGTGTAGAAGCCGACGAAAGTGCATGTTTACAAGCGGCACTTAAAGCAGGTAAACCGGTAGAGCTTGAGCGCGTTGGTAGTTTTGCTGATGGCGTAGCGGTTAAAATTATTGGCACTGAAACATTTCGCTTAGCGCAAAAGTTTTGTGATGAAGTTATAACCGTCACCAGCGACGAAATATGTGCTGCCATGCAGGATATTTTTGTATCTACCCGTGCAATAGCAGAGCCTTCAGGTGCACTTGCAACGGCAGGGCTTAAAAAGTGGAGCCAGCAGTCTGGTTTAAAAGGGTTACATTTAGCGGCTGTTTTATCCGGTGCTAATTTAAACTTTGATCGCCTGCGTTATGTTGCAGAGCGCACTGCGCTGGGTGAAAAAAACGAAGCGTTATTAGCGGTTACTATTAAAGAAGAAAAAGGCAGCTTTAAACAGTTTTGTGCTTCTTTAGGTGGCCGTGCTATTACTGAGTTTAACTATCGTTATGCAGGACCTGGTGAAGCACAAATATTTGTAGGTATTGCCCTGCGCCAAGGCGAGCAAGAGCTTAATGAGCTAAAGCAAGACTTAACAAATAATGACTACCAATTTTGCGATCTGTCGGATAACGAACTCGCTAAATTACATGTGCGCTATATGGTTGGCGGAAAAGCACCCGAGCAATTACATGAGCGCTTACTTCGCTTTGAATTTCCGGAGTATCCAGGTGCGCTTGCACGCTTTTTAGATACTTTAGGTAGTAATTGGAACATTACCTTATTTCATTATCGTAATCACGGTGGTTCGATGGGGAATGTACTGGCAGGTTTTGCTATTGAGCCGAGTCAGTATGAGATGTTTAACGAGCACTTAAACCGTTTAGGTTACAGTGTACAAGATGAAACACAAAATCCGTGCTTTAGCCAATTCTTAACATCAAAGCCGCAAGCAGAAAAAGCCGAAAAACTCGCCTCAGTATAGTCCTTCTTTATAGGCAGGCACCTAACTAGGGTGCTTGCTTTATTACACGTTTTACATATAGTTACAGGTAATCGTCATACTTTTTGAGGACACCTAGTTGCTAGTTAAAGGATTAATCATTGGATTGTGCTTTTTTTGTAGCCATATCGCGGCGCAAGAATCAGTCACATTACAGCTAAAATGGACACATCAGTTTCAGTTTGCTGGCTACTATATGGCAAAGCAAAAAGGCTTTTATAATGAAGCGGGCCTTGATGTAACCATTAAACAAGCTAATCCAATGAAACCTGATACCTTTGCTCCTGTCGCCAGTGGCGAAGCACAATTTGGTGTAGGGCACTCTGGTATTTTACAGCAACGTATAAATGGCCAGCCTCTTGTTGCTATGGCTGCCTTATTGCAATTTTCACCTTACTGCTGGATGGTTAAAGACACGTCTGATATTTTTCATCCACGTGACTTTGTTAATAAACGTATCACTGCGGTAAGCAAAAATGATGGCACTGAACTACTTATTATGCTTAAACGCAGTGGCGTTGATGTGGATAAACTCAAAGTTTACGATGGCGAAAATCCAGGCCAGGCTTGGATTGAAAACAAGCTAGATGCTATGCAAGTGTATGTTACTACAGAGCCTTATTATATGACTCAACAAGGCGTAGCTCATCGACTTGTTTGCCCACAGCGTTATGGTATGGACGTATATAGCGACATTTTATTTACCAGCGAAAACATGCTGAAGAAAAATCCTCAAACGGTCGAAAAATTCTACCAAGCGAGCCTAAAAGGATGGCGTTATGCAATGATGAACATGGATGAAGCCATTGCAGTCACTCAGCAAAACTATGCACCGGGTAAAAGCTTTTATCAGCTCGCCTTTGAGGCTGAAGTACTAAAAAGTTATATAACCCCACCCACCACCAGTTTAGGGCATATGTCGATAGCAAAGTGGCGCTTAATTGCAGACTTATATGGCATACAGCAAAACGAATTTGACGAAGTAAAATCTCACTTTATTTATAAATACCAAGAACCTGAAAAGATGCAGTTATCGTGGATGCTCATGGCAGCTATTTTGGTAAGTATTATTTCAATACCTTTGTATTTACGGCTGATTTTTAGTAAAAATTAACTGCTTAGGTAATTCACGAAACTGATATAATTAATTGTCTTTTTTATTTTTTAAGCTGTTATGACTTTAGCTGAGCAATTTTTAGCACTTGATTCACTTTTAATGCGTCATCGTCAGTATTGGCAGTGCACTGCATTTGATTTTGACACTATACCTTGGCCAGAGCTACAAGGCATACTTAGCGAACTAACTGATGATCAGGTAAGCGTTCTTGATAACGATCAAAACCAGCTATACCAACTTTTTAGCCAGCACATAAGCCAACTTGATGAACTTGCTAAGCTATGTGAGTTACCTAGCTCAGCCCACTCTCGAGCTGAATATCCATTTTGGATAAGTAACGGCATTAAAGGTCGTAAGTTTGCACAGTTACAAGATTTTGTATCTGCACTACCTAATACCAAGCAACCTGTTTTAGAGTGGTGCGCGGGTAAAGGGCACTTAGGTCGAATGCTTGCGTTTAATGGCGCAAGTAATGTGCATAGTATTGAACTGCAACAAAGCTTATGCGAGCAAGGACAAAAAAGTGCACAGCAACAAGGCTTAGCAATGCACTTTAGCCAAGCAGATGTATTAAAAGACGATATCACTCAATTTTTTAATACAGACATGCATGCTGTAGCACTTCACGCATGCGGTGGCTTACACCAAGCATTTATGCGCCAAGCAAGTTTAGCGAAAGTACAGCAAATTAGCTTTTCACCTTGTTGCTACCATTTATTCACGGCTAATGAGTACCGTGCAATGAGTGAGGATGCAAATAAAAGTGAGCTTAATCTAACGCATCGTGATTTAAAGCTCGCATTACAAGAAACTGTCACAGCGCCTTCTCGTCTGGAAAAAGTGCGTAAAACAGAACTTGAGTGGCGACTTGGTTTTGATGCACTAAGAAAGTCGATCACTGGCGAGCAATATTACGTAAGTGTACCTTCGGTCAACAAAGCTATATTCTCAGATTCGTTTAAATCGTTTTGTGCATGGGCTGCAGATAAAAAGGCATTAAAATTACCTCAAGGTACTGATTATATTAAGTATTTAGAGGTTGGGGTGGCTCGAAAAAAAATAACTGACCGAGTTGAACTGGTTCGACATGTATTCAGAAAGGCAATTGAAGTTTGGCTTGTGCTCGATCGTGCTTTATATTTGCAACAGCAAGGTTATCAAGTAAGCGTTAAAACGTTTTGTGAAAAGCAGTTAACGCCTCGTAATATTTTGGTTCTTGCTAATGTCCATTAAATTTCCGTCCTCGACTTAATAAGAGATGCAATGAGAAAGTTAAAAAATTTATTCGATAACAACAAACGTTGGGCTGCTCGTACAAGTGAAGCAGACCCTGAGTTTTTTAAAATTTTATCTATGCAACAAAATCCAGAGTATTTATGGATTGGTTGTTCAGACTCTCGTGTACCTGCAAATCAAATAGTTGATTTATTACCAGGCGAATTATTTGTACATCGTAACGTTGCTAACGTGGTTGTACACACTGACCATAACTGCTTATCGGTTATGCAGTACGCTGTAGAGGTTTTAAAAGTAAAACATATAATGGTGGTAGGTCACTATGGTTGTGGTGGCGTACAAGCCGTTTTAAACAATGCTAAATTTGGCTTTATTGATAATTGGCTACGCCATGTAGGAGATGTAAAAGAAAAGCATCTTGAACAACTTGACGCAATGCCAGAAAGCGAACGCTTAAGCCGCCTTATTGAGCTAAATGTAATTGAGCAAGTACGTAATGTGTGTCGTACTAACATTGTGCAAGATGCCTGGGAGCGCGGCCAAGAACTAAGCGTTCATGGTTGGGTTTATGGTTTAGAAAACGGCCATCTTCATGATTTAGAATCTGTAGTAACGTGCGCGAGTGAAGAAACGCAAAGCTACAAAAAAGCAGTGCAACACGTATTTAAAAAAGTGGGTGAAAATAAATAAATCCATGACTAAAACGGCGGTGTTAATAGGTGCTACAGGCTTGGTCGGTAATGAGTTGCTCCATAAGTTACTTAATAGCGATCGTTATACAAAAGTAGTTACGTTAAGCCGTCGAGCTCTGCCTGTCACACATGCAAAGCTAGTTAATCACGTTATTGATTTTGAAAAATTAACTCAATATGTTGAGCTTTTTAAAGGTGATGTATTGTTTTCGTGTTTGGGCACAACCCGTAAACGAGCGGGCTCGATACACGCTCAGCGTAAAGTAGATTTTGATTATCAGTTTATAGCGGCGCAGTTAGCGGCATGTAATGGCGTTACACATTATTGCTTAGTGTCATCAAGCGGGGCAAATACACACAGTAATAGTGCTTATTTGAAAATGAAGGGAGAGCTTGAGCAACATATTAAAGCACTCCCTTTTGATAAAATAAGTATTTTACAACCATCTTTATTATTAGGTGATCGTGAGCAATTTAGAGTGGCAGAAAAGATAGGCAGTATTATTTTTCCTGTTATTACACGATTTGCGTTTTTAAAGCGTTACAAACCAATAACTGGCGAACAAGTTGCGCAAAAAATGCTGAGTGTGAGTTTAGCTCAGCAGGCTAAGTTGTCTTATTATGTACTTGATGAGCTATTTGAATAAACTGAGTAAAACGCAAAAGGCAGCCTAAACTGCCTTTTTTGTACATTAAATTAATACCAATTTTATTAAAAAAAGATCATTTTAGCGTATTAAATAACTCACTAACTACGTTAAAAATTATTTATATAGAACAATATGTACCATAATTTTAGCCTTGTTATTGAGCTATTTTCTTATCGCTATAATAGAACACTAATTTAATGCAATTGGTATAATTATTCAGCGTCAGTTTTAGCGCTAAGTTGTTGCTCAAGCAATGAAACTTTAGCTTCAAGTTCGGTTAACTTTTCGCGAGTACGAATAAGTACTTGGCTTTGCACATCAAATTCTTCACGGCTCACAAAGTCCATCTCAGCAAGCTTGTTTTGTAGAACTTGCTTTGTTTTACCTTCGAGTGTGTCTGCTAGGTTTTTTACACCTTGTGGCATATTGCTAGTAATTTGCTTAGCAATTTCTTCAAGTTTTGCTGGGTTGATCATATTTGTCCCTTCGGCATTGCCTAAATGATAATAACTAATATTACCTTATACCCACGGTATTTAACACATGATCATCTTTACCTTAATTAATTAAGGCAATTGCTATGCTCGCTGTAATGGTTACGTTAAAATTGCGCGTCTTTTAAATTTCTTTGGTCGTTATGAAACTCAATCCTAAACAAGATGAAGCCGTAAAATATATTAGTGGTCCCTGCTTAGTACTCGCGGGCGCTGGCTCTGGTAAAACCCGTGTTATTACGAATAAAATCGCTTATTTAGTGAAAAAATGTGAGTACAAAGCGCGAAATATAGCCGCTGTTACTTTTACCAATAAAGCAGCCAAAGAAATGCGTGAACGAGTACTGCAAACGCTCGGTAAGCAAGACGCTAAAGGTTTATGGGTATCAACGTTTCATACACTCGGTTTAGAAATAATAAAAAAAGAGTTAAGCACATTAGGGTTTAAACCCGGCTTTTCGCTATTTGATGATCAAGATACCAATCAGCTTCTTAGTGAACTCACCGAAGATGAGCTAAAAAAAGATAAGGACTTACTCAAACTACTTAAAATGGAAATTGGTAGTTGGAAAAACGAATTAGTACTGCCAGAGCAAGCAATACGCGAAGCGCGTGATGCGCAAAAGGCATTGTTTGCACAGTTGTATGCGCGATATCAAAACCAGCTGCGTGCTTATAATGCACTGGATTTTGATGATTTAATTATGATCCCTACTTTGTTACTTACTAATAACGCCACATCTCGTGAGCGCTGGCAGCAACGCTTTAAATACTTGCTGGTGGATGAGTATCAAGATACCAACACAAGCCAATATCAACTTGTTAAATTGCTAGTAGGCGAGCGTGCCCGTTTTACTGTGGTAGGTGATGACGATCAATCAATTTACTCATGGCGTGGTGCTCGCCCGCAAAACTTAGTGTTATTAGGTAAAGACTACCCAGGGCTTAGACTTATAAAGCTTGAACAAAACTATCGAAGTGCAGGGCGAATACTAAAAGCGGCTAACATTTTAATTGCCAATAACCCACATGACATAGAGAAAAAGCTATTTAGTGAGCTAGGTTATGGTGAGCCGATTAAAGTAATAGGGTGCCGCGATGAAGAGCATGAATCTGAGCGTGTAGTTGCTGAAATAATTTCACATAAGTTTATGAAGCGTACCAGCTATAAAGATTACGCGATTTTATATCGTGGTAATCACCAAGCACGTGGCTTTGAAAAATCACTAATGAGTAACCGTATCCCTTATAAAATTAGTGGCGGTATGTCGTTTTTCGCTCGCTCAGAAATTAAAGATATTATGGCGTATTTACGTTTGCTAGTTAATCAAGATGATGACAACGCTTTTTTACGTATCGTAAATACACCGCGACGCGAAATAGGTACGGTTACCCTTGAAAAGCTTGGTACGCTTGCTAATGAAAAGCACGCGAGCTTATTTGCTACCTGTTTTGATAACGATTTAGGCTACAGACTAAAAGGGCGTGGCTTTAATGCGCTTGCTGGGTTTGCACGCTGGGTTGTTGAGCTATCTGATAACGCAGTACGCGGTGATACGCTCGAAGCTGTTAAAGACTTAGTGCGTAATATTAATTACGAGGCATATTTGTACGAGTCGTCACCGAGTGCAAAAGCGGCTGAAATGCGTATGAAAAACGTATCAGAGCTGTATCGTTGGATAACAGATATGTTGACCGGTGATGCCGACAACGAACCAATGACATTAGCCGAGGTTGTTAGCAAGCTAACCCTTCGCGATATGCTTGAGCGTAACGAAGAAGAAGATGAAACCGATGCAGTGCACTTATCAACACTACATGCATCAAAGGGCTTAGAGTATCCGTACGTATTTATGGTGGGTATGGAAGAGGGTTTACTTCCGCATCAGGTAAGTATTGATGAGGACAACGTAGATGAAGAACGTCGCTTAGCTTATGTTGGTATTACTCGTGCACAGCAGGAGTTAACACTTACTTACGCAAAGATACGTCGTCAATTTGGTGAAACCTCACAAACTGAATTAAGCCGATTTGTACAAGAGTTACCGCAGGACGATCTCGCGTTCGAAAACAAAAAGGCGCCAAATACCCAAGCAGAGCGCATGGAAAAAGGCCAAGCAAGAGTCGCTAACTTACGAGCGATGTTTAAAAAGCCTGAGTAATACCTCAGGCTAACTTTATAAAGACTGGGTTGCTTGCACTTCAGGTAACTCAGAGCATACTAAAGTGTGTTGTTTACCTACAAAAAATGCCAAACCGTGCTTGTCTAGTAAAGCTCTAAAATTAAGTATTGATGGGCCTTTAGCAATGACCTTCATTGCTTTGAGCTTTGTAATTGCAAGCACGCCCTGTAGCTGAAAATCGTAACTTTCTTGTTGTAAAACACGTTTACTAAAGGTCGAGCTAAGTAGTAAATAATCAAAATTAATATCGGTTAGTAAATTAAGTTCGCACCTGTCTTTAGCAAAATTGTTTAAACCAATTGAATAACCAAGTTGTGATAGCGTTTTGAGGTTTTTTATTTGCGTTGCACATGCGTGGCGAATTTCTTGTTCATCAAATAATAAACAGAGTTGGCTTTGTCCTTGTTGTTTATTTAGCGTATCTGTAAATAAAACAAATTCGTGTTCCTCAAGTAGCAAACCAGAGCAAGGAACCAATGCCATAGCTACATTTGCAGTAATTGCTTGTGCATAGGCGCGTTGTAATAGTTGTAACTCCACTTGCAGATGCTGCTCTTTATCTGATGCAAACTTTTTCAAAATATCAAAGCTAGTAAAGCCAAGTATTGGGTGCTCACCAAATGCTTCAAATAAAGATTCAGACTGTTGTTGCTCATCAAGCGTAATTATTTCTGAGCTTCTAAAACTCATAGGTAATATATCAAGGTGATGTTGTGCTTTTAGAGTCTGCGCAGGTATTGATTGCGTTAATAGCGGATGAAATAACTCGTAACGATTTTTTCCTGAGTTTTTGGCGTGATACATGGCGGCATCGGCATCACGAATAATTTCATCTGTATGCGTATAGCTTTTCTTTGAGTAGGTTATCCCTATACTTGCGCCACTTTGTAAAGACTCACCTTTGAGATAAAAGGGCTTTTTCATTAAATCTATAATACGATTTGCAACATCTTCTGCTTGTTGAGGCTCAGTTAAATGGGTTAATAAAATAACAAATTCATCCCCGCCTAAGCGTGCTAGTAAATCATGCTCGCGTATACATTGGGCAAATAACTCACTTACGTTAATTAAAAATTGATCGCCTGCATGGTGGCCAAGCTGATCGTTAATATCTTTAAATTTATCTAAATCGATAAACAAAACAGCAAAGTGGTGCTCAGGAAAACGTTGATAATGTTGTAGCGTTTTTTCGAGCTGAGTTAAAAATAGACTGCGATTAGGTAAGCTCGTAAGTGAATCGTGATGTGCATCATGATAAAGCTGCTGCTCTATTTTTTTTCGCTCATCTATTTGCATTTGTAAGTGCAGATTAGTTTGACGCAATTCTTTGGTTTTTTCGTTTACTCTAAATTCAAGTTCTTGATGGCTTTTTGCAATTGCTTGATTGACGAGCTTTGTTTGTAAAACAGCTGCAATTTGATGCGATACAAAGGTAATTAACTCGCTATCATCTCGGCTGAAAATATGTTTGTTATCGTAGGCTTGGCAAACAAGAAGACCAATAACACCTTGAGCTGTTTTAAGTGGAGCGCCTAACCAGCTAGTGGCCATTTGCTCTTTTGGCACAGGAGCTGAACGTTGTACCACCCCGCTTTCTATTAATTCTTTTGCTCTACAAGGGTGTATTAGTTGTGTTTCTTCGGTGCTTATTACTAGTTCGCTATAACCTTTAGCAAAGCGTCTTGGCTGTGTATTTTCTTTAAATTCATCTACGCAATAAGGAAAACTAATCCACCCTGTTTCTTTATCATAAAGTGCAATATATAAGTTTTCTGCGTAGGTAATTGTTTTTATTATTTCGTGTATCTTAAAATAAGCGTCATCAAGGTTTTTAGCTTGTGTTGCTATCTCAGATATTTTAAATAGGATTTGTTGGCGTTGAAGTGCGCGTTTACGCTGCTCTATTTCAAGGTTTAGTGCATCGTTACTTTGAGTGAGTGCGCGGGTGCGAATTTTAACTTCTGACTCAAGAAGCTCTCGTTTTTTTACACGCTCTATTGCTGTTGCCAAATAAAGCGACATAAACTCAAGTAATTGTATTTGCTGTGAGCTATAGCCTTGTTTTGTATCGTAACTTTGCGCTGCTAATACACCGATAATATTATGTTCTTGGTAAACAGGTACGCCTACCCAATGTTCGGCAGGTGTGCCTAATGCTTTAAATAAACCTTCTGCTGCAGCATCTTGCATTTGCTGCTTGGTAAAACATGTAGTTTTACCCCGTTTAAATACATAACCCGTGGCGCCTTCATCAAAGCTATTTGATTGGTTAAGGGCGACGGCAATACCATCTTTTTCATCTGAAAAGTAAGAAAGTTCTAGTGATTGGCTGTATTGATTTAGCAGCACCACATAAAAACTTTTACTAGGTACGTACTTTTGTAAAATGTCATGGATGGCGGGGTATAGCAGGGTCAGCTCGGCCACAGTACTTGCCTGCTCTGATAATTGGATCAGGGCATTTTGTAAGTGATGTGATTGTTTGTATTTCTCGAGAAGCGCTCTAAGGCGTTTATTTTGATACGCCAATTTACTCGATACTGATAGTTTATCTTCCAATGATCTAACCGGCTATTTTTATTGTATAGTTATTAGCCTTATACTTTCACTTTTAGTGCTTATCGTCAAGTTGATATTCCTACTAAAGCAGTAGCTAGACACACTATTTTAGGCATTAAAAAAGGCTTACAGAAGTAAACCTTTTTTGTATATTTCAATCGAGCTTATTTCGATGTCATAAAGTCGATAGCAGCGCTAATTTCATCATCAGAACAATCCATACACGTGCCTTTTGGAGGCATAGCATTAAAGCCATTTAGTGCATGCTCAAGTAAAGTGTCTTTACCTTTAGCAATACGTGGAGCCCAATCGTCAGCCGATTTAGGCGCGCCTAGTGCACCAGTGCCGTGACATGCAAAACATGCACCTTGATATACTTGCTCACCAGAACGAGGACCTGTAGGCGCCGCTGCAACTGCAGCTTTATCGCCTTCAAGGTATACAGCACCAACCGGCGCGAGACGTGCTTTAATTGCATCTTCAGTCATAGAGTTATCATATGGCTGTGCGTATGCAGTGGTTGCTAGCAATAATAATGCTGCAGCTGTTAATTTTTTCATTTTGCCTTGCTCACTTCGATTTGAACGTGATCAATCACGATTAAAGATGACGGAAATTAAACCGATTATAACTCTCTGAGCCAATTTATAAAATGCTAAGAGCCGTTTTTATTAATAAAACTGACTACTTTTTGCGTTAACGCAATAAAATTTAATTATTTACTGTTTTTTGTTAAGCAATTTAATAAGCGTAATCAGTCATTCAATTAACTTTTTAGATCCTAAGATCAAAATCAATTTATTGATAATACGCTACTAACTAGTTTTGCGATCCCTGCGTCGGCTTCAAGAATCGATTCTGCCAACATGTAAGCAGGGGTGGTAACTAACTTATTTGGTTCATCGATAACTACACCGTCAACCGCACAATCTATATGTTTAGCGCCTAATGTGCTTAGCGCTTGTGCTGTCTCTACATCGTTACCAATAGTAAGTGCGGCGTTATCGTAAATAAATGGGATCAATGCGGGTGCAATACACATATAACCTGCAGGCTTATTTGCTTTTGCAAATGATTTACAAGCATTAAGGACGTCCTGATTGATATTTGCTTTTGCGCCTTTAATTGCAAAATCGCATAAGTTTTTTGCAGCACCGAAACCGCCAGGTACAATTAATGCGTCAAACTGAGTCACGTCTAGTTCAATCAGTGATTTAATGTCACCTCGTGCAATGCGAGCAGCTTCTGTTAATACATTGCGTTTATCAGACATTACTTCACCTGTTAAATGGTTAATGGTATGAAGTTGCTCAATATCTGGTGCAAAACATTGATACGTTGCGCCATTTTTGGCTATATGTAATAAAGTTAAAATTGCTTCATTGATTTCACTACCATCGTACACACCAGACCCTGCTAATATTACTGCTACGTTTTTCATGCTTTTGTGCCCCTAAAGTCTTTTTTATAAGTCGATCGGATGAAGTTTAACATGCTCAAAATTTCTCGCGAAAATAAATTTTTAGTACAAAAATCATTCGCAGTGCAAGTCGTTTTGCGGTTTATGCCATTTGCGATCACTTTGCCTTTAAAAAAATTATAAAGGATCGCTATGATCTTCGATCCATTGTGCTAGAATACTCCTCCGGTTATTTAAATGGACGCGAATAATCAAAGTGAATAACAACAGAAGTAGTCGTTAGAAAACCTTTTTCCACATTGGTTTAAAATAATAAAAAAAGAACCTCGTATTATCTTTTTTAAATTAAAACATACAGTTAAAGTATTTTCTAGGCATTTTATAATGCTTTGGAAGAATAGCTCGTGGCTGTTATCTACACACTTATCCACAGCTTGCTCTAGTTTTAATAACACGATAAACAGTAATTCACAGTCGTTTTATTTACTACCTTATGGCATGCTTATAATTACCTTAATTTTTTGCATTTAGGATCCAAATTCACCATGGCTCAGATCCCCGAAAACCCACTTATTTTAGTTGATGGCTCGTCATACTTATTTCGTGCTTATCATTCTCCGCCGCATTTAACTAATTCTAAAGGTGAGGCTACGGGCGCTATTTATGGCGTGATCAACATGCTTAAAAGCTTGATCAGACAATATGATCCCTCACACATGGTGGTTATATTTGATGCTAAAGGCAAAACGTTCCGTAACGATATGTATAGCGAATATAAGGCAAATCGCCCGCCGATGCCGGATGACTTACGTACGCAAATAGCACCAATACATAGCATTATCAAAGCGATGGGTTTTCCGCTAATTAGTATCGAAGGCGTTGAAGCTGATGATGTTATTGGCACATTTGCACGCATTGCAACTGAGCAAAAACGGCATGTCCTTGTCTCCACTGGTGATAAAGATATGGCGCAACTTGTAAATGAACACGTTACATTAATAAACACGATGACCGACAGTATTTCAGATCCTGTTACCGTAGTTGAAAAGTTTGGTGTAGGCCCCGAGCTTATTATCGATTACTTGGCACTAATGGGCGATAAGGTCGATAATATCCCAGGTGTTGAAGGCTGTGGTCCAAAAACGGCCGTTAAGTGGTTAGAGAAATATGGCTCGTTGCAAGGTGTAATGGATCACGCAAGTGAGATTAAGGGTAAAATAGGTGAAAAGTTAGCTGCAGCTCTAGATCATCTGCCTTTAAGCTACGAGCTTGCAACAATTAAGTGCGATGTTGAAGTTGAATCTGATCTTGATACGTTCAAACTACAAGAGCCAAATAAAGACGAATTAATTGCACTATATGGTGAGTGCGAATTTCGTCGTTGGTTAGCTGAGTTACTAGATAACCCCAAAGATGCAGAAACACATTTAGCTGTACCTACCGAAGCCACTGAATTACCAAAAGTAGAAGATGCTCATTACGAAACTATTTTAACGCAAGCGCAATTTGATACGTTAATAGAGCAATTAAATAGTGCCGAGTTATTTGCATTTGATACAGAAACTACCAGCCTTGATTACATGAAAGCGCAATTAGTGGGTATGAGTTTTGCCGTAAAAGCGGGTGAAGCTGTGTATTTACCTCTAGCGCATGACTACCCGGGTGCGCCTGAGCAATTAAGTCTGGAATTTGTAATGCAAAAGCTAGGTCCAATTTTGGCCGATGAAAACAAAGCTAAAGTAGGGCAAAACCTTAAATACGACAAAAGTGTATTAGCGAATGCAGGTTTTGCGCTAAACGGTATTAAGTTTGACACCATGCTTGAGTCATACGTATTTAATAGTGTGGGTACACGCCACGATATGGACTCGCTAGCACTTAAATATCTAGGTCATAAAAATATTAGCTTTGAAGATATTGCTGGCAAAGGTAAAAAGCAACTTACCTTCAACCAAATTGAACTTGAAAAAGCTGCGCCTTACGCTGCAGAAGATGCCGATATTACTTTGCGCCTACATGAAGTGCTTTGGCCAAAAATAGCGGCTGATGAAAAGCTAAAATCTGTATTCGAAGATATAGAAATGCCACTTGTTAGTGTGATTTCTGATATTGAACGAACCGGCGTTGCAATAGATAGCAATATGCTTGCAGCACACAGCCAACGATTAGGCGAGCGTTTAATTGAGCTTGAAAAAGAAGCATTTGAAATAGCAGGCGAACCATTTAATTTAAGCTCTCCTAAGCAACTACAAGTACTGTTGTTTGAAAAGCTTGGCCTGCCTATTATCAAAAAAACACCTAAAGGTGCACCTTCTACCGCAGAAGAAGTATTGCAAGAGCTTGCTCATGATTATCCACTACCTAAAGTAATTATAGAGCATCGTGGTTTATCAAAGCTTAAATCAACTTATACCGATAAATTACCATTAATGGTGAATGAGAAAACCCAGCGTGTACATACGTCTTATCATCAGGCAATTACAGCAACGGGGCGCTTGAGTTCAACCGATCCTAATTTACAAAATATTCCTATTCGTTCAGAAGAAGGGCGTCGAATTCGTGAAGCGTTTATAGCTGCAGATGGTTATAAAATTGTCGCTGCCGATTACAGCCAAATTGAGCTGCGTATTATGGCGCACCTTTCACAAGACAAAGGTCTATTAAATGCATTTGCTAACGGCTTAGATGTACACAGTGCAACTGCCGCTGAAGTATTTGGTGTAGAGCTTGATGATGTAACTACCGATATGCGCCGCAAGGCGAAAGCAGTAAACTTTGGCTTAATTTACGGTATGTCTGCATTTGGTTTAGCACGTCAACTAGATGTGCCACGCCATGAAGCGCAGCATTACATAGATAAGTACTTTGAGCGTTTTCCAGGTGTATTAGAGTACATGGAAACAACACGTGAAAAAGCGGCTGAAAATGGCTATGTTGAAACAATATTTGGTCGCCGCCTACATTTGCCAGAAATAAACGCACGTAATGGGGCGCGCAGAAAAGGAGCCGAACGTGCTGCTATAAACGCACCAATGCAAGGTACTGCTGCTGATATTATTAAAAAGGCAATGCTGAGCGTTAACCGCTGGGTACACGAACAAGCGCCAAATACGATTAAGTTACTTATGCAAGTACACGATGAATTGGTATTTGAAATTAAAACAGACTGCGCACCAGAATACACAAAACATATTTGTGAGCTGATGTCGCAAGCTGCAGCGCTTGATGTGCCGCTTATTGTTGAAGCCGACGAAGGTGACAACTGGGAACAAGCCCATTAATGCAATTTGAGCATTTTAATTAAAGCGCCTTTTGGCGCTTTTTTTATGTTTAATAAAAATGGCGAATAACAGCTATTTAATTAGCTATATGCAAGCTTTAGTTAAAATAAGGTTAATTTAAGCAACTATTTGTATTAAATAGTTATATGTTCGTCAATTCGAGCTATTTTACAGGAATATGATTGTATTTTAATGCGTGCTTTTGCTAAAGTCCCGCCTGTCCTATCCTGTAGGACATCCTGTTGATGATGCATCTGAAAGGGTGCAACAAATTGATAGCTTCTCCCCAGTTTGCTATACCGGCCTACCAACTTGTTTGGTGGGCCGTTTTTTGTTTTATGCCTAAAAATCCTATCTAATTAATTCTTTTTTTGCGCTATACCAATTGTATTGTTCATTCGTCACTTCGAGGTGGTTTGGGTACATCGCAGGTGATACCATCGAAGTGCTATCATTTTTATTCTTTTCATTTTATTACTAAGGAGTGCGTTATGTTTAAAGCATTAGCTATTGCAGGTTTTTCTTTATCAAGTTTAGTTATTTCTAATGTTGCTCAGGCCAATTGGCAGCTAGTGAATGATAAAAGCCAACTAAGCTTTGTTTCAATTAAAAAAGATTCGATTGCTGAAGCTCACCATTTTACTAACCTTGAAGGTATGCTTTCTGATAAAGGTGAGTTTAGCGTTAATGTTGATTTAACATCAGCCGAAACTCTAATCCCTATTCGTAATGAGCGTTTAGCTACATTTTTATTCGAAGCGGCTAAATTCCCCAATGCTGTTTTAACTGCAAATTTAACTAAAGAGCTAAGTAATATTAAAAAGCCTGGTCAATACATATTGAAGGGTATTAAAGCTGAGCTTGATTTTCATGGTAATAAAAAACCATTGGCAATTGATGTACTCGTTAACAGCACGCAAAGTGGTGATTTAACGGTATCATCATTAACACCTATTATTATTAATAGTGATGATTTTGGTGTAACCGAAGGCGTTAAAAAGCTGCAAGAGCTAGCGGGTTTACCTTCAATTGCAACAGCAGTACCTGTTACATTTGCAATAACACTTAAAAAACAGTGATTTCTTTAAGTGAGCTTAGCAAGCGATTAAGTGAGCCAAGCAAACCTTTTGATAGTTGGCAGCCTAACCATTGTGGGGAGCTGCCAATTGTTATTAATAATGAAGGGAAATGGTTTTACGATGGCAGCGAAATAACACGCCCAGCCATGGTGAAGCTGTTTGCTTCTGTATTATGTAAAGAAGATGAGCAATTTTATTTAAAAACCCCTGTCGAAAAAATAACAATAACGGTTGTAGATGCGCCGTTTATTATTGTTGATTGGCGTTTTGAAAATACAGCGCAAGGGCAAGTGTTGTGTTGTATTGATAATTTAGCTAGGCAGTGGCTAGTGAGCGCTCAGCAGCCCTTGCATATAAAAGACTACAATGGTTCAAAGGTGCCTTATTTAAAGCTACCGTATGGTTGTAGTGCGCGAGTTTCACGCAGTTTATTTTATCAGTGGGCTGAAAAAGCCGAGTCTGATAAGCTCGGCTATTTTATTAAATCTGCAGGAAAGCAGTTTTATTTATCGTAACGCCAGCGTTTAAGCCTCTGGGTTTGTTTCGTCTGTGATTGTTTCATCGGTAGGTGGTACAGCAATAACAGGACCTAAAAACCATTCATCTAGCTTTTTAGCTACTTCTGGTAAACCGGTGCCTTTTAATGATGAAAACGCATGAACTGTGATATCGCCATCAAGCGTGCTTAATTCACGACGAACTTGCAGTACTTGTGATTTACGAGGGCCTTGCTTTAGTTTGTCGGCTTTAGTTAATAGTGCCAATACTGGAATTTCACTACCAATTGCCCAGTTAATCAAATCACGGTCTAAATCTTTTAATGGATGACGAATATCCATTAAAATAACAATACCTTTTAAGCTTTGACGCTTTTGCAGATATTCACCTAACGACTTTTGCCATTTCTTTTTCATTTCGATTGGTACTTTAGCAAAGCCATAGCCTGGTAAATCGATAAGGCGCATATCGTCGACATCCGCTAAATCGAATGTATTGATTAGCTGAGTACGTCCAGGTGTTTTACTTGTACGTGCTAGCTTCTGATCGGTTAATGCATTTAATGCACTCGACTTACCTGCATTGGAGCGACCGGCAAACGCAACTTCAATTCCCGTATCAGCAGGTAATTTAGTAATGTCGGGAGCGCTTGTTACGAAAGACGCAGTATTATATTTGATACGAGATTTGAGCACAGGCTCTCCTAAAACTTAAAAAAATAACATTGAGTAAACCAAATTCACTCAGGGCGCGTATTTTATACTATAAAGGATGTATTAAAAAGCGTATTTAACCACCTAAAAACAGCACCTATGGTACATTTAAAACATGTTAAAGCTTAATCTAAGTCAAAACCCTGTAAATTATAAGCTTAATATGTGTAGAAAACGTGCCAGAGAATTTATTATCGTGTAGAATATATGTATTACAACATCACGATTGTAGATGATACAGGGTCGGAAACAGAGAATTCACCATGAAAAAAATAGCACTATCTTTAACAATATTGCTTGGTGCGTTGTCAGCAAGCAACGCAACAGCATTTGATGGCGATGTAAACGCAGGTAAAGAAAAATCAGCAACGTGTGCGGCTTGTCACGGCCCAGACGGTAATGCGCCGGTTAATATTTACCCTAAAATTGCAGGTCAACATCCAGATTATATCCTTAAGCAACTTCAGGATTTAAAATTAGGTATGACGTCAGGCGGCAAAGAAGGGCGTATGGATCCAGTAATGAGCGCTATGGCTATGCCACTTAGCGAGCAAGACATGAAAGATCTAGCTGCTTATTTTTCTTCAATCAACATGACTGAAGGTGCTACACCTAAAGATGTTGTTGAAGTTGGCGAAATGCTCTTTAAAGCAGGCGATGCGGAGCGTGGGATTCCATCATGTGCAGCATGTCATGGTCCACGTGGTAACGGTTCATCACTTGCTAAGTTTCCAAAAATTTCTTTTCAGCATCCTGGATATATCAAGTCTCAACTTGAAAAATTCCGTGATGGAACTCGTCACAATGACTTAAATGGCATGATGGGCGATATAGCGAAGAAATTAACAGATAAAGATATTGAAGTACTTTCTCAGTACTTAGGTGGTTTACACTAAAGTCGTATTTATTTAGCAATTAATAATAAATACACTACAATGTTTTACAAAAAGCAGCCCAGGCTGCTTTTTTTGTGTGCAAAATTAACGATATCACCCGTTTAAATGTAAGACATTGACCATGCGTGAGTGTGAGAAAAGTCTTCTTTTTATTTTTTATTCATCATTAACCTATTGTATTTTATTGTTTATTTTGTTTTAAAATGTAATAAGTATAATAAAAGTTATATAAACCAGTTGTAACAAAATCATTAACGAGTAAATTAACCACTGTCGCAAAAGAACAATAACAAAACGGAAACAAGCTATAAGGAAAGTGGCGCGGCATGACTACATAGCACAAGATTGGTGCTACTAAAGGAAATAATAAAAAAGTGTCAGGATGACCGAAAATAATAAAAAACTCATGGAAGTTTAATAATAAAAACAAAATGGAATGTAACAAGGAACGTAAAAATAATAACAATACGGACTGATAATAATAAAAATAATAAAGACTAAAAAAAGTCGAAGGGAGAAGTGTCCAGATAATGGCGCTCAGATTAGCAGGCGGTAGAGATGTTTTCTCTACCGCCTTTTTATTTGTCCTGTTACAATACCCACCGTTTAAAATTAGCGATTAATTAGCTAAGGCGCTTTTAAATGAGAAACCCAACCTCTATAGCGCAAACTGAATTCTTCTGGCTAGGCCAGCACTGCGATGCCCATTAATTTGCGCTTCGCTCAAAACCTCTTAAGTGAGATGATCAAGATATGAGTAGAACTAAAAAGTCACGCAAAAGCCCAGCAAACGGACCTGTTCGTTTAAGCCAAGATAAGCTTAAAGAAATGCGCGCATTAAAAGAGCAGCGAGTTAAAAAAACCAAAGGCGCAAAGCCCGGTTCTCGTAATGCGCCAGATTTACTAGATAGCGAAAGCCAAAATAGTAATCACGCGCCTAAAGATAAGCGTGTAGGCAGTAAAAAGCCTGTGCCGTTAATCGCAACCGCGCCAGAGCCTAAAGTTGAAATGAAACGCAACTTAAAGCCAACTATTGAGCTGAAAAAAGTAATCGAGCCTGAATTTACACCTGAACAAGAGCTAGAAGCACTTGAGAATGATGAACGTTTACTTAAATTAGTAGAGCGTCATGAAAAAGGTGAAATGCTAACAGGTAAAGATGCTAAGTACTTTAATAGTCGCATTGCCCGTCATCAGGCGTTATGTGAAATTCTTGGTATTGAAGATGAGGACGAAGACGAGTTTGAAGATGACCTTGAAAGCCAAGGCAATTCTGATTTCGATCAATACTTATCTGATGATTTAGCCAACGAATGGTTAGATGAAGACGACAAATAGTAAGGATAAATAATGAGTACCTCGGTAATTTTAGCCTTACTTTTAGGCGCTGCTATCATAGCTGGTTTGGCATTTTATGCGGGTCAGTTGCTGTATAAGTTAAATGCGCAAAAAAAGTTAATTGCTAAAACGCAGGCTGAACAAAAGCAAAAGCTTGAAAAGTCGCGTTTAAAGCGAAACGCAAAACTAGCCGATAGTATTCATTTAATCGCACGTGCAATGAATGAAGAGCAGTGTGAGTTTTCTGAAGGCTGTTTACGCATTTGGGTACTTATGTCTCAGTATGCCTTTGAAAGCGAGCGTGATTTAACGACGCAGTATCCTGGTATTTATAAAATGTATCAGGTAGTTAAAGAAATGCCGACGCACGATGCACGTAAAAAATACTCTAAAAAAGAGATTTTTAAGCTAGATAAGGCTCGCTGGCAAGCTGAAAAAACACTTAAAGATGAAGTTAAAGCGGATTGCGCTAAAATTATCATCGAGTTTAAAGCCGCTCCAGGTAGCGATAAAGTCGTTTTTAATTAAAGCTACAACTTAAATACAAAAAGCAGACCTAGGTCTGCTTTTTTTGTGTCGATGTATTTATTATCCAAAGTTCAGGCTAAATCACTCTTGAAAAGCGCGTTGCGTTAATTTGTTTTTGTAAGTGAGCATCGAAGCACATACAAATAATACGAATGAATAAGTTACCGCGTGGTGTTACGCTAATTTTATTATCAATTATAGTTACTAGTTCATCTTTTATAAGTGGCGCCAGCGCTACTAATGCATCCTCAAAGTAGTCATTAAATATAAGCGCGTGTTTTCCACTAAAGTCCTGTATATCTAATTCAAATTGGCAAATGAGCTGTTTAATTGCATCAGCCCGAATTACATCATCATGTGTTAAGTGCATTCCTTTATTAAGAGCACTACCGCTTTGTGTTTCTACGCTGTGGTAATAATGTTTTAATTCTTTTTGATTTTGTAAAATGGCGGTGCCAATCTGCGAAATCGATGACACGCCTAAACCTAATAAATCACAATTTCCATGGGTTGTATAACCTTGAAAGTTACGATGTAACTTGCCTTCATTCTGCGCAACAGCTAGTTCATTATCAGTTTTTGAAAAATGGTCCATACCAATAAATTGATAGCCTGCTTGCGTCATCTGCTCCAGCGTATTTTTAAACATGGTGAGCTTATTATGAGCACTGGGTAAATCTGCATCTTTAATCTTACGCTGTGCAGCAAAGCGCTCTGGTAAATGCGCGTAGTTAAACACTGATACTCTGTCAGGGCTTAACTCAATAAGTTGCTCTATAGTTTTCTTAAAGCTCTCTGGCGTTTGCAGAGGAAGCCCGTAAATCATATCTGCATTAATAGATTGAAATCCCAGCTCGCGAGCTTGTGTAATTAATTGCTTAACGGTATCTGCATTTTGCGGGCGATTAACAGCAAGTTGTACGTCATCGTTAAAGTCTTGAATCCCAAATGAGACACGGTTAAAGCCAAGCATCCTTAAATCAACAAGCATATTATCGGCAAGTGAGCGTGGGTCTATTTCAATACCGCGTTCTGTTGTGCGTGTAAAATTAAAGTGCTGTTCTAAAAGCTTAATTAAACGGGTCATTTGTTTTGCGGTTAAAAAGGTGGGAGTACCGCCACCTAAATGTAATTGCTCAACCGTGTAGCTTTTAAATAAAGGCGCTTGGGCAGTAATTTCTTTTGCTAAAAAGTCGAGATACGTATCTGCCTTAGATTGATGACGGGTAATTATTTTATTACAGCCGCAGTAGTAGCAAAGCTGACTACAAAACGGGATGTGAATATATAAAGAAAGAGAGCGACTTGTTGACGATTCTATAGCGCTTAGTAGGTCTTGTTGCTGATATCCGTCACGCAGTGATAAAGCCGTGGGATAAGAGGTATAACGCGGACCAGACACATTATATTTGTTTATTAGGGTTTCATCCCATTGTGGAAGTTTAATCATCACGCGCACCTAAGTATTTATTTAGGGGTGATTATAAAAAAGTACTCAGGAAGGCGGTTTGATCTATAACAAAAAAGGTGCCGAAGCACCTTTTTTAATAAAATATAACTTAATACGACCTAATTAATACGTAATAGTATGAGCATCTTTAAGGTATTGAAATAATTCTTTATAACCTTTACCTGGCTTTTCAGCTTTCGCTTCTTTTGCTGCATTACGAACTAATTGGCGCATTTGTTGACGATCAAGAGACGGAAACTGCTCAATAGTCTCATTGATAAGGTCATCACCTTGCTCAATTAAATCTGAACGTAATTGCTCAATCTTTTTGACCAATACTTCAGCTTGGTTATTTTTATTAAGCATCACATCGATAATCGCTTTAATATCATCAATGTTTTCTACAGTACGCAGTGTTTTAGCGATGTAGTTTAAGTGGCGGCGGTACGCGTCGCTTTTGTTACTTATTTTATCAGCAACAACCATCGCTTCTTTTAAATCGTCATTTAATGGCAGGCGTTCGCGCTGTTTTTTACCCATTTTGGCAATTTCAGTACCTAACTGATGAAACTCTTGCGCTTCGCGTTTAAGCTCCGTTCTTGATACATATTCAATTTCTTCTTCAATTTCAGCAGGCTTGCCTTTTTTCTTTGCCATGGGGTGCTCTTAAATAAAAATAACTTTTGCCATTATACATGAATATGATACTTAGGAATATTAGCTGATGTGATGCATTGAGTGTGTTAGCATTTAAATATAAGAAATGCGTGCATTATGCCTCTAAGGCTCAGGACTTAATTTATGAAAAGCCAACAAAACGATCCAATTTATTCTCAAATATCGCAAGTTAAAGATGCGGTAGCAGAAGTACTCGAACATGCTAAAAAATTAGGCGCTACAGCTGCAGAAGCTGCGATGTCTAGCACGTCTGGTTTATCGGTTAGTACACGAATGGGTGAAGTAGAAACTATTGAGTTCAACCAAGACGGCGGCTTAGGCATTAGTGTATATGTTGGTAATAATAAAGGCTCGGCGTCAACGGCTGATTTAAATCCAAAAACATTGCGCACGGTAGTCGAAAAAGCGATTGATATAGCCAAATTTACATCTGATGACCCATTTAACGGCGTTGCTGATAAAGAGTTACTTGAATTTAATCCTAAAGATTTAGATTTATATCATCCTTGGGATGTAAGTCCTGAGGAAGGCATTGAGCTTTGTCATGCTGCTGAGCAAGCTGCATTAAATGCGGACGAGCGTATTGTTAACTCTGATGGTGCGAGTTTTTCATCGCATCAGGGATTACGTGTTTATGGTAACAGCCACGGTTTAATTGCAGGCTTTCCGCGCACTCGTCATAGTATTAGTACTATGGTAATAGGTAAAGATGGCGAACACATGCAGCGCGACTCTGCTTATACAGTTGCTCGCGATCAGGCTGGTTTAAATGATGCGGCGGCAGTGGGTCTTGAAGCGGCAGCTGAAACCTTAGCTAAATTAAACAGCCAAAAGTTAGGCACAATGAAAGTGCCTGTTATTTTTAGAGCAGATATTGCAAATTCATTGTTTGGTCACTTGGTGTCGGCAATTGGTGGTGGCGCGCTTTATCGTAAATCAAGCTTTTTACTTGATAGCTTAGGTACTCAGGTATTTAGTAATTGTGTGAATATTGCTGAGCGCCCACATATTTTAAAAGGGTTGGCATCGTCACCGTTTGATAGCGAAGGTGTTAAAACATTCGATAGAGAAATTATTCAAGGCGGCGAGTTACAAACCTATTTATTAGCAAGTTATGCCGCACGCAAAATGAATATGACCCCAACAGGGCATGCGGGCGGTATACATAACTGGCTCGTTGAGCAAACTCATAACGATTTAACTGCACTATTAAAAACCATGGGTACTGGTTTATTAGTTACAGAGCTAATGGGGCAGGGCGTAAATACCGTAACGGGTGACTACTCTCGTGGTGCTGCAGGTTTTTGGGTTGAAAATGGTGAAATTCAATATCCGGTAAGTGAAATTACTATTGCTGGTAATTTAAAAGACATGTTTAAAGGTATTTCCGCCATTGGTGGTGATATAGAACGCCGTGGTGGTATTCAAACTGGCTCAGTACTAATAGAGCAAATGCAAATAGCCGGCGCGTAGTATTAATACGCAGTGTATACTTAGACCCAGAGTATTATCTCTGGGTCTAAGTGAGTTTTTACGAGGTGTAAAATGGCTAAAGATAGATATGCACCAAAACCGCTAACCGATATTATGGCGGGGTTAAATAATCGTTTATCGGCTTATGCAGGCAAAAGCCAAGCACTTGATACACAGCAAACCTTATTAAAAGATTTTTTAGGCCCTAAATTGGGTGATAAATGCCGAGTTAGTAATTACCGAGACGGCACGCTAATGATAGAGGCGGTATCTGCGCCTATCGCGCTTAGGCTTAATTATTTAAAAATGGATATGCTTTCACACTTTAGAGCAGCTGGAATGGCAGAGCTCGGGCAAATAAAAATAACTGCAAATCCTCAAGCAACTCAGCGATTAAGTACCGCGAATAAATCGGGCAGCCCTACAGTTACCAACTCTCGGAAAATGAGTGAGCAAACCGCTAATTACTTAAATGCGATAGCGGCTTCTGCCCCCCCTTCATTAAAAGAAAAACTAGAGCGTTTAGCGCTCCACGGGAAGAATAAAAGTTAGCCTTAGCCACCCACTATATTGTTATTGGTAGGTCTATTTTTGCAGCTCACCGCATTCAAAATACTTTGTTACATATTCCATTTTATTGTTGGTCTAATGAGGTTTATGATACTACGTGGTGTGCTTTATTATTTAAAGCTCCCTTGATACCCATTCCATTAAGTAAAAGCGTACAGGCAGTGCTATTTTTACTCCTGCTATATTCAAGAATTTAATGGAGTTGGTATGTGATACCAACCTGCATAAATCTTTGATCAATTTAACGAATTAAATTGCACTATAACGTCGTTAAAAATTTTTTATTTAGAACAACTAGATACAAAAACTTTTGCCTAGTTCTAGCGTAATTTTCTTAACGTTAAATAGACCCCATACATAAGCAGATTGGTATGATTTAATTCTAACTAACAAACGGAATCATTATGAATAAAGTAACAATGGCCGCTGCGAGCATAGCGCTTGCACTTGGTCTAGTAGGTTGTGGTGAAAAACAACAAGAAGCTAAAGTAACCGATACTCCTGTAGTAACAGCACCCGCTGAAAAGCCACTAGAGCTTGGTATTGAACTAGCGAATATGGATAGTTCAGTACGCGCACAAGACGATTTTTATTACCATGTAAATGGACAGTGGTTAGCAAAAACTGAAATACCAGGTGATAAGTCTAACTACGGTTCTTTTTCGCAGCTATATGATGAGTCACAAAAAGCGATGAAAATTGCCCTTGAAAACGCAGCCGCGAATAAGGCCGCTAAAAAAGGCAGTGATGAGTATAAAATTGGCGCATTTTATAAAAGCTACATGAATCAATCTGCGCGTAATGAGCTAGGTATTACGCCATTACAACCGTCATTAGATACGATTGATAGCGTTAAATCTAAAGCTGATTTAGTGGGTTTAATGGCTAAAATTCAAAAACAAGGCGGTACTTTACCGTTTGGTTGGTTTGTAAATAACGATGCTAAAAACTCGAGCGAGTATGCATTGTATTTATCTCAGTCGGGTCTTGGTTTACCAGATCGTGATTATTACTTAAATGATGACGAAAAATTCACTAAAATTCGTGCTTCTTACGAGCAATACATCACAGATGTTTTAGCAAAATCAGGCGTTAAAAATGCAGCAGAAGCTGCCAAGAGCGTACTTGCATTTGAAAAAACACTAGCTGATGCTCAGTGGAGCCGTGTGCAAAGCCGTGATGCAACTAAATCTTATAACAAGATGACAGTAGCAGACGCAAGCAAGTTGATGGGGGAGCTTGATTTAGCTGCATTCTTTAAAGATGCAGGTGTGAGTGCAAGTGATATTATTGTACGTCAACCAAGCTACTTAGAAGCACTTGCTACTATTTACAAAGACACTGATTTAGCGACGTGGAAAAACTACTTAAAATTTCATTTTGTAAGTGGTTATGCAGAGCTACTTAGCGAAGATTTAGTTAACCTTAACTTTGACTTTTACAGCACAACACTTCGTGGCGTAGAAGAACAAGCACCTCTTTGGAAGCAAGCGGTTGATGCATCTAACAGTGTACTTGGTGAAATTTTAGGTAAGGTATACGTTAAAGATAACTTCCCGCCAGAAGCTAAAGCACGCATGGAAGAGTTAGTTGATAATGTAATTAAAGGTTATGGCGTTGCTATTGAAAATCTTGAGTGGATGAGCCCTGAAACAAAGCTTGCAGCGAAAGAAAAATTAGACAAATTTACGCCTAAGATTGGTTACCCAGACACATGGAAAGATTACTCAGAGCTAGAGATTAACTCAGACGAGCTAGTAGGTAATTACATCCGTTATAGCGAATGGGCATACGCAGATATGATTGCTAAATTGGGTAAACCAGTTGATCGCTCTGAATGGCACATGACTCCGCAAACAGTCAATGCGTATTACAACCCAGTAAACAATGAAATTGTATTTCCAGCCGCTATATTACAACCACCATTCTTTAATTTAGAAGCGGATGATGCTGTAAACTACGGCGCAATTGGCGCGGTAATTGGGCATGAGCTGGGTCACGGTTTTGACGACCAAGGTGCTAAATACGACGGTGACGGTAACTTACGTAACTGGTGGAGTGAGACTGACCTTAAGCAATTTGAAGAGCGTACAGCGGCTTTAGTTGCACAGTATAACGAATATAAACCGTTTGAAGATGCAAGTGTTAATGGTGAGCTAACGCTTGGCGAAAACATTGGTGACTTAGGTGGTTTAACCGTTGCGCATAAAGCGTATATGCTATCTTTAGGTGATAAAAAAGCACCCGTGATAGATGGTTACACAGGCGATCAACGTTTCTTTATGGGTTGGTCACAAATCTGGCGTCGTAACTACCGCGATGAAGAGTTACGTAATCGTTTATTAACAGACCCTCATTCACCAAGCCACTACCGTGTAATCGGTATCTTGTCGAACATGCCTGAGTTTTACGAAGCGTTTGACGTAAAAGAAGGTGATAAAATGTATATCAAACCAGAAGATCGCGTAAAAATCTGGTAATTGCATTACTATAAATAACAAAAAACCAGTAAGTTTTTAGCTTACTGGTTTTTTTGTATCTTGAATTTGTTTATCGACTAAGCACGCGTGCATCCATTCTTCGTTACTCAGTATGTTTTTATAAAGCGCGAGTTGGTTTTGTGCTCGCTCTAAATTATGCTCTGCATGAGATACTTTAAAGTACACATCGTTATTTAAGTAATCAGTTAAAAAGCGCACACTTAACATGAGCGGCATTATTTTAGCGCCTAATAATAAGCTTTCTTGCTCTAGTATACTCATGCTACTTTTTAATGGCGTTACATAGCCTTTAACAATGGCTGAAAATATATCTTTTCGAATAACAACGTTGTGTAAGTTTGTTGAATCCTCGGCTTCGGGGGAGCAAAATGTTCGTACCATGTCGCCAAAGTCATAAAGCCAAAATCCTGCCATGCAGGTGTCTAAATCAATAACTGCTTTTGCTTTGTGAGTTGTATTACAAAACAGCATATTATTTATTTTTGTATCGTTATGACACACTCTAAGCGGTATGTGTTTAGCTACCTGACTAAGCTCAGTAATTAAATGCTGCTGCGTTAAGCAATATTCTATTTCGTCAGCGCAGTGCTTTACTCTATTAACTACGTTGTTAGTGATTGCGGTATCTAATTGCTCAAAGCGCATCGCTAAGTTATGAAAATCAGGGATTACAGTGTGTAGCTGTTGCGCATCAAAATCTTGTAATGCATGAGCAAATACGCCAAAGGCGTAAGCCGCTTGCTCGCTCTGCTGGGTATTTTTAACAACGTCTTCGCTGTAGCTATCGCTAATATAGTTAAGGACGCGATAATACGCATTATCAATTTTTATTAAGTGTTCGTCGTTTTGTGTAGTTATATGTTTGATTATTTCAAGCGGGTAATTATTTTGCAGTTGTTTAGCATTTAAATGCTGCTCAATTAGTTTTGCATTACTCACTAACTGAGCAGGGTTTTTAAATACCTCAGTATTTAGTTTTTGCACAATAAACTGTTTATCAATACTTGTAAGTAGCCATGTACTATTTATATGGCCGCTACCAATCGCACTAACTTGAGTTAACTCAGGGGGCAGTGCTAACAGTTCGCTTAGCTTATTTTGTATTGAGATATTCATTGTGCTCACTTATGCTCTTTTTTATGCGTATCGGGCAACTATTTTTTCGATAATTTCAGCATTCGCTTCAGGAAAATCATAATTTTCTAATTCAGTAATTGCTACCCATTCGCTAGGTTGCCCTTCAGCGCCATGTGCTTCACCGCTAAAGTTACTTACTACGTGTACATCTAATTTAACGCATTTATCGCCGTAGTCATGTTCAATCACCATCAATTGGCTAGAGCTGTGAATGGTTAGTCCAACTTCTTCAATAAGCTCGCGTTTAAGTGCAACAAACACACTTTCTCCAGCTTCGACTTTACCACCAGGAAATTCCCATAAACCGCCTTGATGTTGTTCATCTGCACGTTTACAAATGAATATAGCGTTATTTTTCTTAATAACACCAACAGCTACATGTACAATTTCTATAGTCATTACTTTAAAACTCCATAAAAAAAAGCGACGCTAGCGCCGCTTTTTAATAAGCTACTGACAATATTGGGTTATTTTAATTTACCGCAACACTGTTTGAATTTTTGACCTGATTTACAAGGACAAGGGTCATTACGACCTACTTTTGGTTCTGTACGAGCCATTACTGTCGCTGTTTCTGGCGCTTCGCCACCTACGTGCTCAGCTTCTTCATGTTGGTATTCGCGAGGAGCATTTTCACTTTTACGGTGTTGCTCTTCTACTTTCTCAACATCTTCTTCTGCGCGTACTTGTACTTTACTTAGAATGCTTACAACATCGACTTTCAAGTTTTCAAGCATTTCAGAGAACAGCTCAAACGATTCACGCTTGTACTCTTGCTTAGGGTTCTTTTGCGCGTAACCACGTAAATGAATACCTTGGCGTAAATGATCCATTGCAGCAAGGTGATCTTTCCAATGCTGATCAAGGCTCTGTAGCATAATCGCTTTTTCGAATTGACGTAAAACAGAATCGCCAACTTGCTCTTCTTTTTGCTTGTATGACTGCTCAACCGCCTGCTCAATACGCTCACGAAGCTTTTCTTCGTATAGTTTATTGTCATCTGCTAACCACTGAGTAATCGGTAACTCAATTAAGAAGTCTTGTTTTAAACGCTCTTCAAGGCCAGGAATATCCCACATTTCAGCAAGGCTTTGCGGTGCAATGTACTGATCAATTGTATTGCTAAGTACGTCACCACGAATTGCAGTAATAGTTTCTGAAATATCACCTTCTTCAAGTAGTTCGTTACGCTGAGAGTAAACAACACGACGTTGATCGTTTGCTACATCATCGTACTCAAGTAGTTGCTTACGTACATCAAAGTTACGTGCTTCTACTTTACGCTGTGCATTTTCAATCGCACGGTTTACCCATGGATGTTCAATTGCTTCACCGCGTTGCATGCCTAATTTACGCATCATGTTCGTCATACGTTCACCGGCAAATATACGCATTAGCGCATCGTCCATCGATAAGTAAAAACGGCTTGAACCAGCATCACCTTGACGACCAGAACGACCACGTAACTGATTATCGATACGACGAGATTCGTGACGTTCAGTACCTATGATATGTAAACCGCCGGCATCAATTACTGCATCATGGCGAATTTTCCAAGCTGCTTTAATTTCAGCAATTTGCTCAGCAGTTGGATTTTCAAGTTTTTCAACTTCACTGTTCCAGTTACCACCTAACACGATATCGGTACCACGACCGGCCATGTTTGTTGCAATTGTTACTGTCCCTGGTAGGCCAGCATCTGAAACGATGTCAGCTTCTTGCGCATGAAATTTAGCATTAAGTACGTTGTGCTTAATTTTTTCCTTGCGTAAAAACTGCGATAAATACTCAGAGCTTTCAATTGAAATAGTACCAACAAGCACCGGTTGTCCACGGTCTTGGCAGTCTTTAATATCAATTAAAATAGCTTCGTATTTTTCTTCTTGCGTTAGGTAAACTAAATCGGCGCGATCATCACGAATCATCGGCTTATTAGTTGGCATAACAACAGTATCTAGGCCATAAATAGACTGAAATTCAAATGCTTCAGTATCGGCTGTACCTGTCATACCTGCTAACGTTTCGTATAAACGGAAGTAGTTTTGGAACGTAATAGAGGCAAGTGTTTGGTTCTCGTTTTGAATTTTTACACCTTCTTTTGCTTCAACAGCTTGGTGTAAACCTTCTGACCAACGACGACCTTCCATTGAACGACCAGTATGCTCATCGATAATAATTACTTCGTTTTCTTTTACAACGTAATCAACATCTTTTTGGTATAGCTTATGAGCACGAAGGGCGGCATAAACATGGCTTAGTAGCGTAATGCTTGCTGCTGAATAAAGCGAATCGCCTTCTTCAATTAAGCCGCGCTCAGTAAGTAGCTCTTCTACTTTAATTTGACCACGTTCTGTTAAATGAACTTGCTTAGATTTTTCATCGATAGTGTAATCGCCGTCACCTTCAATGCCTTCTTCGTCTTCTTTTTCTTGAAGCTCAAGTAAAGGAACGATGGTGTTTATTTCAGTGTATAGCTCAGAGCTATCCTCAGCTGGGCCAGAAATAATAAGCGGGGTACGTGCTTCATCAATTAAGATTGAATCCACTTCATCGACTACAGCATAGAATAATGGACGTTGAACTCGTTCATCAATGCTAAAAGCCATGTTGTCACGAAGGTAGTCAAAACCAAATTCGTTATTAGTACCGTATGTAATGTCGGCAGTATAAGCGAGCTTCTTTTGCTGCGGCATCATACCAGGTACGTTACAGCCTACTGTAAGGCCTAAAAATTCAAATAACGCACGGTTGGTTTCAGCATCACGTTTAGCAAGGTAGTCATTCACGGTAATTACGTGAACACCTTTGCCTGTTAAGCCGTTTAGATAAGCTGGTAGAGTAGCTGTAAGTGTTTTACCTTCACCGGTACGCATTTCTGCAATGCGACCTTGATGTAAAACCATACCACCTAATAACTGCACGTCGAAATGACGCATGCCATTTACACGCTTTGACGCTTCACGTACCACAGCAAAAGCCTCTGGTAGAATGTCGTCAAGGCTTTGTCCGTTATCGTAACGTTCTCTAAACTCAGCTGTTTTAGCTCTTAAATCTTCATCAGAAAGCGCTTCAAGTTGCGTTTCTAGCGCATTGATTAGCGCGACCGTCTTTCTTAAGTTTTTAATAGTGCGGTCATTGCGACTACCAAAAAGCTTGGTAAATAAATTAGATATCATGATAAAACCGTTACAATGTATTCTTTGTCAGCCGAGTATCGGCTAACCCATTTTTAACAATTGGTAATTAATATGTGCTTTTAAGTAACACTTAGAACATATTAATTAGCAATTTTGTATTAAACCGTTCAAAAAGCACTGTTTATTACGTGCGCTACTATACCAGACTCTGCCAAACAACAAACTATCTCAATAAAAAGATCGGTGTATAAAATCGAAAAATTTGATCTGGTTCGTAAAAATCACTTTGTATTACTCAATTACAGTAAAAATAGCAGCGAACTGTAAAGATATGGTGCTAAATAAATTAAAAACAAGGGTTATAGTTGCGCTTAAGTTTGACGCTTAAACACAACTATAAAATGAATGTTTTATAATTTAAATTGATTAACCGTTTTGTTAAGCGCCGCAGCTAAATCACTTAAGTCACGAGCTTCGTCAGCGAGGGTGTGCGCATGGTCAGCGGTACTGTTCACTAAGTTATTAATTGCCGAAAGGCTCGTATTAATATCTTCAGCAACAACAGTTTGCTCCTCGGTAGATGTGGCTATTTGATGACTTTGGTCTTGTACTTTAGTAACCGACTGCGCAATATTGTGAAGTGAGCTAAGCACTTCTTTAGTTTGAAGCACTGAGCCCTCGGTTTGATCTTGTCCTTGTTGCATCATTACTGAGGCTTGTTGAGCTATTTGCTGCAAGCGCGAAATCATATTTCGAATATCGTCTGTTGATTCTTGTGTGCGACTTGCTAGTGAACGTACTTCATCAGCTACAACGGCAAAGCCTCTACCGTGTTCACCTGCACGAGCAGCCTCTATAGCCGCATTAAGTGCAAGTAAGTTGGTTTGATCTGCAATGGAATTAATTACATCGACTAACGCACCAATGTTATTACTTTCTTGCTCAAGACCTGCAACCACTTTAGATGCTTCGCCAATATGTAATGCCAGTTCAGTCATTACTGTTTGCGCCTGTGTAGAACGGCTAGCTCCTTCAGCTGTAATTGATTGTACTTCTTCAGCTGCGTTATTTGTGTGTTGTGCGTTACGTGATATTTCAAGCACAGTAGTCGCCATTTCAGTTACCGCTGCGCTCACGCTATCAACTTGCTGCTTCTCTTGCTGAATTTCAGAATTTGTTTTCTCAGAAACACTTCTTAGCTGGGCCGCTGCATTACTTAGTTGTTCTGCTTGCGCTGCGGTATCAAGCATCATGGCGTGCAACTTATCAATAAAAGTGTTCATATGGTTGGCCAGCTGTCCCACTTCATCTTGACTATTAATATCAATTTTTTGAGTAAGATCGCCTTCGCCCGATGCTATATCACGCATAATGTGTGTAAGCGTTGTAATGGGTTTTGAAATCATGTGGGTAGCCCATAAAATCATGGCTAATATAATGATTAAGATAATAATTACCGCCGTTGTTGTAGCGGTTACTGCGGCATTTACGGGCTCTTCAATCATAGTAGTTGGGATAAGTAGACCTACATACCAATCTATATAAGGCTGCTCTAGCTGCAAACGATGGTAAACCACATAAAACTGCTCACCTTTAAAAGTAACCATTTGGCTGCCTTCAAGGTTATTTCGCATTTGTGTATTTAACTCTTTAAAGCCTGCTGTATTTGTAAATTGTTGCTCAAGCGCATCGAGCCCTTCTTTACCGTTTGCACCTTCATCTGTAATTGAAAGTTTATGCCCAGTGGCCTTTGAAAAATGAACTACTTTTTGATTACCATCGAGTAAAAATCCATAACCTTGGCCGTTAAAGCGAATATTTTCGACCATGTCGTTAATTTTGTTTAATTGTAAATCAACACCGCCCATACCGATGAGTTTTCGCTGAGCGTTATAAACAGGTTGTTGTACTACTGCGGATGCTACGCCTGTGGTTAAATCAACAGAGATTGGACCTACGTAAAGCTTGTTAACTTGCATGGCTTCTTGCCACCACCCACGCTTGTAGGCGTAATAAGGCTGGCCGTTGTAGTGACTTGTACGCTCGTTTTCTTTAAAGTATTCACCGGTGGTTGCTGAGGCAAAAAAGGCCGATAAAATGTTTTCGTCATTTGAGCTTAAACGCACAAAGTCTTGGTTTACTTCGTTGTAACCTGGCGCGCTTTCGAGTGCTTGATCGCGCGTATCCCAATTTTCAAAAAAGTTGATTAAATGTGGGTTATTAACAAAGGTTGATACCATTTTACCGTACATCGCGAAGTAACTTTGCATTGAAAGTTGCTCGGTCTGTAGATAACTTTGTGCTTCGTTTTCTATGTTTTCTCTAGAGAGATTGGCAATGTGTTTAACAAAAAATGTTGAGGCGATAATTAGTAAAACGGTAATTGTTCCACCAATCAATAATAATATTTTCTTCCGTAATGATAAATTATTTAGCATGAGTACACATATTTTTATTATTTATGAAATTATATCTAATCATATCTTACTTAAAATCTCTATAAAGTTAGATAGAAAGAACTAATTATGCGTTTAAAATAAAGGCTTATACAAAAATGACAAATAAAAGTAATAAATTAGTAGTATTAGGTGCAGGCTGGTTAGGACATGCTTTATGCGTAAGTGCACAAAAAGCTGACTGGCAAGTACAAGGAACGCATAGAACAGATATACACGAGTTTGACTTTGAGCGTCAGTTTACACTTGAAGATGGACAATTAAGGCATCAAGTTGATTTACAAGATGCTTATTGGGTATGTGCTATTCCACCCCGTAGCAGACACAGTGAAAGTAATTATCCTGAAACACTCACCGCAGCGCTTAAGCTTTCAAAGGAGCTAAACGCAAAGGGCTTTTTATTGTGCTCATCAACCGGGGTGTACGATCAAGAGCCTGGTGTATATAGCGAAAGTAGCGATATTTCATACACAAACGAGCGCCAAATAAAGCTTTACGAAGCTGAAGAGCAAGTGCTTGAACAAGATGGCAAAATACTTCGTTTAGCTGGCTTACTAGGGCCTAATAGAGAACCGGGGCGTTTTGTGGCAGGTAAAGAGCTCAATACATCAAGTGAGCAAGTGATAAATATGGTGCATCAACAAGATGTAATTAATGCTATTTTTGCGGTGATAGAGCACTGGCAAGTAGGGCAAAATATTTATAATGTGGTTAATCCTGCGCACCCCAAAAAAGCTGAATACTACGCTATGAAGTGTCAGCAACATGGTGGTGAAATGCCAACGTTTACAGGAACTGATTCGGCTGAGCGAAAAATATTAGGCTCAGCCATTGAAGCCTTAGGGTTTAGCTATCAGCACGGTATTTAATATGCTGAAGGCAGGGGACTGCTCTCTATAAAGTCGCATAGCTTACCTTCACTTAGTAATGTGTTAGCAGCTTCGATATCGGGAGCAAAGTAGCGGTCTTTATCATAATAACTTACATGCTCGCGTAACAACGCTTTAGCGCTTTGCACTTTATCTGATGGTTCAAGCGGCTTTCTAAATTCTAGCCCTTGAACCGATGCTAACCATTCTATTGCCAAAACACCTTGGGTATTATTGGCCATTTCATCTAAGCGCCTTGCTGCAAAGGTTGCCATAGAAACATGGTCTTCTTGATTTGCAGATGTAGGCAAGCTATCGACCGAAGCCGGATGCGCTAATGATTTGTTTTCTGATGCAAGCGCTGCTGCGGTAACTTGGGCAATCATAAATCCTGAATTTACACCGCCGTTTTCAACTAAAAATGGCGGTAATTTGGATAGATTTGAATCGATAAGTAATGCAATTCGCCTTTCTGCTAATGCGCCAATTTCGGCAATTGCGATAGCTAAGTTATCGGCGGCCATTGCAACGGGCTCTGCATGAAAGTTACCGCCCGATATAATGTCGCCTACATCGGCAAAAACTAGGGGATTGTCGGTTACACCGTTTGACTCGCATAGCAACACTTCTGCGGCTTGGCGTATCTGAGTTAGGCAAGCACCTAGCACTTGAGGTTGGCAGCGAAGGCAATAAGGGTCTTGTACTTTTTCACAATTGACGTGGGAGTTACTAATCTGAGAGTGCGTATCGAGTAGCTCTCTAAATACTTGAGCGGTGTCTATTTGTCCGCGCTGTCCGCGAATTTCATGAATACGTGCATCAAATGGCGCGCGACTGCCCATTGCAGCTTCTATACTTATCGAGCCGATAACGCAGCTTTGTGCATATAGGTTCTCGCTTCTAAATAGGCCTTGTAGTGCAAACGCAGTCGACGCTTGTGTGCCATTTAATAATGCTAAGCCTTCTTTAGCTGCAAGGGTAAGGGGTTCAAGTCCCGCTATTTTTAACCCTTGTGCTGCGCTAATTATTTCTCCTTTATGTCGCATTTGCCCTTCAGCTAATAAAGGTAGGCACATATGCGCAAGAGGGGCTAAATCCCCCGATGCCCCCACGGATCCTTTTTTAGGCACGCATGGATATACTTCACTACTAAGCAGCTGCATAAAAAATTGGATTACTTGCAGGCGAATACCCGAGTAGCCGCGCGAAAGCGAATTTACTTTTAAGGTGATCATTAACCTTACTGTACTGTCATCCATGTATTCGCCAATACCTGCAGCGTGTGAAAGAACAATGGAGCGCTGTAACAATTCAAGTTCGTCGTCGGCAATTTTGGTATTGGCTAATAATCCAAAGCCGGTGTTAATTCCGTACACAGTGCGGTGTTCATTAATAACGTTTTGAACGGTTTGCGCGCTGGCTGCTATTTGCGACTCGGCATGCTTTGCAAGGCTTAACTTTACCGGTGAATTATTAATTTTTCTTAGTGTGTTTAAATCAAGTGATCCGGGTGTGAGAGTAAGTTCGAACATGATCATTCCTCGTTTAACATAGGTAGGTCTAAATTTTGTTCTTTAGCGCAGTTTTTTGCTATGTCGTATCCGGCATCAGCATGGCGCATTACACCCGTTGCAGGGTCATTCCACAGTACGCGAGCAATACGCTCTTTAGCTTCATCAGTACCATCGGCAACAATAACTACACCAGAGTGCTGACTAAACCCCATTCCTACACCGCCACCATGATGAAGCGACACCCAAGTAGCGCCACTTGCGGTATTAAGCAGTGCGTTAAGTAATGGCCAATCTGATACTGCATCTGAGCCATCTTTCATGCTCTCTGTTTCGCGGTTAGGGCTGGCAACTGAACCAGAATCGAGGTGATCGCGACCAATAACTATAGGGGCTTTAAGTTCGCCATTTTTAACCATTTCATTAAAGGCCAGTGCAAGGCGTGCTCTATCTTTTAGGCCAACCCAGCAAATACGTGCAGGTAGCCCTTGAAATTGTATGCGTTCCCGCGCCATATCAAGCCAGTTATGCAAATGTGCATCATCAGGAATAAGCTCTTTTACTTTAGCGTCGGTTTTATATATATCTTCAGGGTCGCCTGATAATGCTACCCATCTAAATGGTCCAATACCTTCGCAAAATAAAGGGCGAATATAGGCAGGCACAAATCCAGGAAAATCAAACGCGTTGGTAACACCCTCATCAAACGCCATTTGACGAATATTATTACCGTAATCAGTAGTGGCGGCACCGGCTTTTTGTAGTGCCAGCATAGCTTTAACTTGGACTGCCATTGATTGTTTAGCGGCTTTTACTACGGCTTTTGGAGCTTGCTCACGCATTTTTGCTGCGTACTCCATTGTCCAGCCTTGTGGTAAGTAACCATTTAATGGATCGTGAGCAGATGTTTGATCTGTGACTACATCAGGGGTAATGCCTGTTTTAACCAGTGTACTAAATACATCGGCAGCGTTACCTAGTAAACCCACTGAGAGGGCTTTACCTTTAACACATGCATCGGTTATTAATTGCAGTGCGTGTTCAAGACTTGTTGCTTTTACATCAACGTAGCCTGTTTTTATACGAAAATCGATACGGCTTTCATCACATTCAACAACCAGTGCACTAAACCCAGCCATTGTAGCTGCAAGTGGTTGCGCACCGCCCATACCACCAAGACCACCTGTTAATACCCATTTACCACTAGCGCTACCTGCAAAATGTTGCTTTGCCATAGCTACAAAGGTCTCGTAAGTTCCTTGTACTATGCCTTGCGAGCCAATATAGATCCAAGAACCCGCCGTCATTTGCCCGTACATCATCAAGCCTTTTTTATCGAGCTCGTTAAAGTGCTCCCAATTTGCCCAGTGTGGAACAAGATTTGAGTTAGCAATAAGCACGCGAGGAGCATTACTGTGGGTTTTAAATACACCAACGGGTTTTCCTGATTGTACAAGCAGGGTTTCGTCGCTTTCGAGCCTATCGAGGGTTTCTATAATTTTGTCATAACTTGGCCAATCACGAGCTGCTCGGCCAATACCACCATATACAACAAGTGCATGAGGGTGCTCTGCAACTTCAGGGTCTAAGTTATTCATTAGCATGCGCTTAGCCGCTTCTGTTTGCCAGCTTTTAGCACTTATTTTATCGCCGAGAGGTGCACGTATTACGCGACTTGTGTCGAGTCGGTTGTTCATGTTTTGCTCCTGTTGTATATACAAGGTGATTTGTTATAAAAAAAGCGCAGTAAGCGCTATTGTTTGTTATTTTTTAAATGTTAAGTGGCCACCTAAACGATATTTACTGCCTGGTGATACAAGGCGCGCAAAGCTCACAATGCCTTTAACAGACCAGGTGCGTCGGATCACTTGTAAGCATGGCTCTTCATTATATAAGTTTAACCATTGGCACATTTCGCTGTTTGGCATAATGGCCTCTACTGTATGCCTTGCTTGGGTAAGTGGGGCAACACTAGATAGATATTCATGTGGTGTAAGCATGCTAAAGTCTTGTTGTAAGTAGCCAGTCGCAAGGGCAGGGTTTACAAAACGCTCTTCTAGCTGCAAAGGGCTGTCGTTTTCGTTATGCACAAGTACACTTCGATATACAACACTGTCAACCTCAACACCAAGTGCAATGGCAATAGGTGCGACTGCATTTATTGATTCGAGTATGAGTACGCTACAGGTGTAGTTGCCGTTACGCTCTTTTACTTCATCAGCAATATTTTTTATTTCAAGTAATGATGACTGCGATTTAAATGTAGCTACAAATGTACCTAACCCTTGGCTGCGGGTTAAAATGCCTGCCTCGGTTAATTCACTTAGTGCTCTGCGGGCTGTCATCCTGCTTACACTAAATTGACTACTTAGTTCGTTTTCAGAGGGAACACGTTGGTTTTCTTGCCACGTACCGCTGCGAATTTTATCAACAATGAATTGTTTTATTTGCGCAAATTTAGGTGTCGTCATTAAATTTATGGTTACATTAAAAATAAACTATATAAATAAGATGACACAATTACCTTGTATATACAAGATGGGTTGTTAGACTATATTTTCATCACTCTGGGCGTAAAAAGGGCTGTAAAATGCAAAGCACAACACAAAATTATGAGTTAGAAGAAATCGACTTACTTTTAACTGATGCCAATATTGCCACTATGGATAGCAATATAAATGCCCCTTATGGCGCAATCGAAAATGCTGCCATAGCTATTAAAAATGGTGAAATCGCGTGGATTGGAGAGCAATCAACGTTGCCCAGTTTTGATGTGTTTGCAACGCCGACATTGAGTATAAAGGGGCAGTGGTTAACGCCGGGCTTAATAGATTGTCATACACATTTAGTGTTTGCAGGTTCAAGATCGCAAGAGTTTGAACAGCGCTTGCAGGGTGTAAGTTATGAGCAAATTGCGGCACAAGGCGGTGGCATAGCAAGTACGGTTAAAGCGACGAGAGCAGCCGATCGAGAGCAATTATTTGTTGATGCAAAAGATCGCTTAAATACGTTGTTAAAAGAAGGTGTAACCACCGTTGAAATAAAGTCGGGCTATGGGCTAGATACTGAAAACGAGATAAAAATATTAGAAGTAGCTCGTTTATTAGGTGAACATCACCCTATTGATATTAAAACTACTTTTTTAGGGGCGCATGCTCTACCGCCTGAATACAAAGGCCGTGCTGATGAATATATTGATTTGGTATGTACTGACATGCTTGATCAGGTAGTGGCTAATAATCTTGCTGATGCAGTCGATGTATTTTGTGAAAATGTAGGCTTTAGTCATTCGCAAACCAAACGTGTTTTCCAGGCGGCTAAAAAGCATAACCTCCCAGTAAAATGCCATGCTGAGCAGTTATCTAATCAACAGGGTGCTGAGCTGGTGGCGCAGTTTAATGGCCTTTCGGCTGACCATATAGAGCATCTAGATGAAGAGGGTGTAAAAGCCATGGCAGACGCTGGGACGGTAGCGGTGTTATTGCCAGGTGCATTTTATTTTTTAAGAGAAACTAAATTCCCACCTATTGAGATACTTAATCAATATAAAGTACCTATAGCTATTGCGAGTGACTTTAATCCTGGTACTTCACCGCTGTGCTCAGTGCACTTGATGATGAACATGGCATGCACATTGTTTAGATTAACACCTGAGCAAGCATTAGCTGGTGTTACTCGAAATGCAGCTAAAGCACTAGGGTTAGACGACCGTGGTATTTTAAAGGTTGGCGCAAGAGCTGATATTGCGCATTGGCAAATAAGTCATCCATCACAATTAAGTTACCAATTTGGCGTAAATAAACTGTTAAATTTATGGATTTTGGGTAGAATTAATTAGTTTGTATTATTTTTACCCACATATAACTTGGTTTAAACTTTTTTAGCGAATACGGATGCCGTTAATTTGAACATACTAACCGACAGTAATTTTCCAATATTTTTTAGTGGTGCACTATTAATGGCGATGATCGCCACTTTATTTGCTGTTAAAAATACCAGTATTAAATTTAGTTATTTATGCACAGCTGCTGTTGGTTTAGCTATCTTAAGCAGCGGTGCGGCTTGGCTTGCTATTTTACTAGCCTTTGGGTTTTGTTTTCACTTATGGCAAGCATTTGAGCGAAATAATTGGAGCATGATAATTACCAGCTCAATGGCTGGTCTTTTATTTGTTGTTCTATTTTCAGCTCATTTATTATTGGAAGTTCCGCTATTTTGGGTTGTGTTAGCAATATTATTATTAGCTATTGTTGGCTTTTTAAATGATGAAAGTGCTGAAATAGAAGTCGTTATAGAGCCAGAACCTGAAGGTGATGCATTTATTGAAGAGTCTCCGCTTTCAGTCTTTGCAGATAGAAAACAGTTACGCCAAGGTTACTATGCATGGTGCGACAACAAACAAATAAGCGCAGCGTTAATCGTTATTCGCCTTGAAGGCTTTGAGCAAGTTAACCAGCATATTGGACGCGACTTTGGCGATATACTGTTAGCGCAATCGGCTAATCGAATAAAAGAGCTACTTTCAAGTGACGAAATAGTGACTTTAACTGGGCAAGAAAAGCTAGCCCACTTAGGGGGTCTTAACTTTGCATTTATTTGTAGTTTCGCGAATCAAAAACACTTACATGAATTAGTTATTGACCAAATACTGGGTGCAACGCTTAAGCCATTTAATGTTGCTAACTGCACTGTAGAAGTAAAAGCGAGAGCGAGTTATGTTGATTGTAATGAGCAAGATAACAACTTTGATAATTTAATATCGTACGCATACCTAGCACTCGATAGCCACCCAGATCGCAAGGTTGTGCCTTATCATCAACAAATGATGATTGAATTGCGAGAGCAACAAGCGCGACTAAAAGAATTAGCAAATATTGATTTTTCGAGTGAGTTAGAGCTTTATTTTCAGCCTATTATTTGTAACGAAAACGGTCAAATTGAGTTTTTAGAATTACTACTGCGTTGGCAGCACCCTAAGCAAGGAATTTTATCCGCTAACAGATTTATCGACGACATAAGAATTGCAGGGCTTGGTTATCCACTCGCTAAATTTGTAATAGAGAGAGCCGCTGAGCTTGCAATGGCGCTTAGAATAGAAGGTATTTCTATACCGCTTAGCATTAACGTATTTGGTCCTGAAATGCTTAACGAAGAGTTTATTGAATTTGTTGATGTTGTTTTAAGTGAGCATCACTTGGAAGCTGGCGATTTAATTGTTGAATGCCCTTTGCATATTTTTGCGGGACTAGATGATAAAGGCAGAGGCATGATCGCAAGGCTTAATAACATAGGCTTAAAAGTATGTGTTGATGGACTTGGTGATAATCCGGTACTGCTTTCTAAGTTACCAAGTTTAGCGGTAGAGTATATTAAGGTTTCACCTTCACTTACTGCTGACTTTAGTAATCAAAACAATATACGCAGTTTAGTTAGCGGAATGGTTGAAATGCATAGCCAACAAAAAACAAAAGTGATTTTTGAAGGGGTAGAAACACTTGAGCAACTTAAGTTTGTTAAAAGCTTAAAAGGTTATGCTGCCCAAGGTTATTACTTTGGTCACCCGCTAAGTAGTATCGGTTTAATGAGCTGGCTAAAAGAGTGGCGATTAGTTCAGCAGCGCTAAGTGTTTTCTTTGGCTTGTAGGTAGCTATTCACAAGTGCGCTGATCACTTGTCCTACATGGGCAGCACCGGCCTCAACTCCGTTAGGGTGCTGGCTAGGCGCTGCTTCACATAAATGTAAGTACTTAGAGTAGCGATGGTTTGCTGCTAAATGCACAAAGTGCTCAGTGTCATTCACACTAAATCCGCAACATGTGTACGCACTAACCGGCATGTAAGTAATACTATCTAAATCAACTTCAATACCCAGTGGTAAATCGTTAAAATTACTTAATGCGTTTTCAATTGCCTGCGTGAGTGTAATTTTTCGCTTAACTTGTATTGATTGATAGCTATCAAACGTAAAGTTAGCTTCACTCATTGCATCTATAATTGCTTGATTGTTTTTTATCTCATGTAAGCCAATAACGTGGTAATTACTTAGATGTTGCTCGTTATAAGCGTAGCGAAAGCCATTGCCGCTATGGCGACCTTCACATTCTCTAAAGTCGGCATGAGGGTCAAAGTTGATAGCATTAATAGGTGTATTTTTTGACTTACTCAGGGCACGGATAATTCCCAAGCAATTGTTATGACCTCCGCCAATAACGATTGGCTCAAGCCCCGCTTTAAAAATAAGGCTCAATACCGACTCTACGCGTTCATCAAGCTGTTGGCATAAATCTCGTAATTGAGTTAATTGCTGGCCTTGCTGATTATTAAGCTGGTTGCTTTGCGCCATTAAATCATCAGTATTAACTTCACCCAATAAAAGCACTTTTTGAGTGGCAATAAATTGATTGTGAGGTTGGTTTAAAAAGCGTTTTAAAAAAGCCGGCCATGCTTCGTTTGCACCGCCATTTCCTAAGTTTGCTTTTGGGCCGATATCTTCGCAAATACCCAGAAGTACATAGCGGATACCAAATTGAGCAGCGTCAACAAGTGCTTGTTGCAGGTTTACTTGGGTGTCGAGCAAGGCCATTGATTGCCATGCTTTTTTCTCATTTGCGCGGGTAGAGCAAAGTGTTCTAACCGCGCTTTCATCATATACTTTTAAATGGGAGGTCACGTTATACTTCTACAACTTCCAACTCTAATTCTTCTGCAGATAAAACAATGCCTGTGCTATCAGCATAAATAAAGTCGTCATCAAAAAATGATACCCCAGCAAAGTTAACGCCTATAGCATCTTCACCAGCACCTTCGCTGTCGGCTGCAACAGGGATTGAAGCAATTGCTTGAATGCCTAAATCAAGCTCTTCAAGCTCATCAACGTGGCGTACTGCGCCGTAAACAACAATACCATTCCAGTTGTTTTCAAGTGCTAGCTCAGCCAGTTCAATGTCGATTAGTGCGCGACGAGTTGAGCCGCCACCATCAATAAGAAGTACTAGGTCTGTACCATCTTGAGAAAGTAATTCGCGGATGAGTTCATTATTTTCAAAACATTTAACCGTTTTAATGCGGCCACCAAAGCTGTGTCGACCACCAAAGTTGATGAACATAGGCTCTAGCACGTCAACCACGTCAGCAAAGTGGTCGCATAAATCAGAAGTGCTGTAATCCATTATTTTATCCTCAAAAGGTACATTAATTTATATCTCAGTATACCCTCCTTATAAGCAATAACAACGACTTAATCGCAGTAAATTTAGGCAAAACAAGCGCTAAATCATTAATCGCAATAATAGTGTATTAAAAGCGTCACTCAATTGTTATTTACAACACATAAGCTAAATCGGTGTTCATATGTTATGCAATGAGGGATGGTGATGAATAATAATATGCTTAAAAAGGTAACTCAGATAGATGAGCAATTATTTTTAACTTTGTTTAATTGCAATTCACCGAGGTGGTTTAAAATAATGGCCTTTGGTTTGTCTAAAAGCGGTGATGGTGGGCTTTATATATTAATATGCTTAGCTGTGTGGTGGCTTAGTAATAATGAACAGCACCAATTATTGCCTGTCACTATATTAATTGGTTTTGCTATAGAAAGACCTATTTACCTACTAGCTAAAAATAGATTTGCTCGGATCCGTCCATGCGACTGCTTAGTAACAAATGCCTATATAGTACCAAGCGATAAATTTAGTTTACCATCGGGTCACAGTGCAGCTGCCTTTTTAGTGGCAATTATATTAAGCCATTTTTTTCCAGAATATGCATTACTACTATTTAGTTGGGCTACCGGCGTTGCTATGTCTCGTGTGGTATTGGGTGTGCACTTTCCTGCTGATATTATAATAGGCGCAACGATTGGTAGTTTTTGTGGTTTATTTGCGTTAGCACTCGTGGTGCCTGCATGAAAATATTATATGGAGTACAAGGTACCGGTAATGGTCATATAACGCGCGCTCGGGTTATGGCAAGCTGCTTTAATAAGCTCGGTATTGATGTTGATTATGTGTTTTCAGGGCGCGCAAATAAAGATTACTTTGATATGCACGAATTCTCAGATTATAAAGCGTATCGTGGTTTATCGTTTAGCACTGAAAATGGGCAAGTTAAAAATTTAAAAACACTTAAAAACATGCGAATTTGTAAGTTGGTGAGTGATATAAAATCGCTTGAGATAAAACAGTACGATTTTGTACTTAACGACTTTGAGCCTGTTACAGCATGGGCTGCAAAACGGGCAGGTATACCCGTTATTGGCATTAGTCACCAAGCAGCATTTTTGTCAGATAACGTACCTATGTTTGGTCGTGGCGTACTTAGAAAATCGCTTATCAAGCATTATGCACCAGCGACTACCTACTTAGGCGTGCACTGGCAACCATTTGCAAATAATATAATACCGCCTTTTATTGCTCATCATAATCACGACAACCCTGTAGCCGTAATGAACAAGGTATTGGTATATTTACCTTTCGAAAACTTAGATAGCGTTGTTGATTATTTAAAAGACTTTCCCGAAAAAGAATTTTATTGCTATCACCCAAATGCCAGCAATCAGTCTTTTGGACATATACATTTACGAGCCCCTTCACGTTCTGGCTTTTTAAACGACTTAGCAAACACAAGTGGCGTTATTGGTAATGCGGGATTTGAGCTTGCCAGTGAAGGGCTTAAGTTAGGTAAAAAGTTACTATTAAAGCCTTTAGATGGTCAGTTTGAGCAAGCAGCAAATGCACAAACTTTATTTGCCATGGGCATGGCGCATGTTATGAACTATTTAAACCCACAAGCTCTTGATGATTGGAATAGCGCGCCGCAAAACAAGCAGATAAATTACCCCAGCGATCCCGCGCCTTTAATTGATTGGTTGGTTAAACAACAATGGAATAACACACAATCGTTACATAAAGGTTTGTGGGATAGAGTCGCCTTATAGCCATCACATTTAAACTGTTTAAAATTACCAATAATAAAAAGTTAAATTAATTAGTCGCTTTTGATCTATTAGCTATAATAAAAATGCATATTCAAAAAAGGCGTTAGCGATGAATTTTTTACAAAACTTAACAATTAAACGACGTTTACAACTAAACGCAGTCGTTGTTGGTTTAGCAATGGTGGTCCTTTTATGCGTGATTATTTTTGAATCACGTACAACCCTGAGCTTAAACAAGACTATTCAATTAGCAGAAGAGCTCAACGTACATGCATTAGCATTGCGTAAACATGAAAAAAACTTTTTGTTTTATAAACAAGAAGACGCGTTAACTGCATTTGAAACGGATTTTCAGCAGTTAAGTGATAAAGTAAAAAAGCTACAACAGTTAATGGCTAACCAAGGTATTGCACAGGGGCAAGTTCAGCGCTTTGAGCAACTAATAAATAGCTATAATAATGATTTTAATACTGTTGTTAAGCTTCAAAAAGAAATTGGTTTAACCCCGACCGACGGGTTATATGGCAAGCTTAGAAGCTCGGTTCATGAAGTTGAGCAACTATTAAAAGAGCAGCAAAATTACCAACTGCTGTCGTCAATGCTGCAACTAAGACGCTCAGAAAAAGATTTCATGCTGAGATTTGATGTTAAGTACCTAGGGCGTTTTAATGAGGGAATTAATACATTTAAGCAGCAGATAGCTGCAGCACAGCTGCCAAGCGACTATAAAGCACAAATTAATCCTTTGATTGATATATACCAAAGCGAATTTCAAACACTTGTGCAGGCGCAAACTAAGCTAGGGCTAGATCTTGAGTCAGGCGCACTTGGAGTAATGCGTGACAGTGTAGATAAAAGCGACGCCATTGTTTCTAAAATCGTTAAAGACACTAAGTTACAAGTAGAACAAAGTGTAGAGCAGGCTCAATTTTTAGCTATTTTGGTATTTGTGATTGCAGGTGTGATTGTATTAGCACTCGTTTATTTTACAAGCCACTCCATTATTGTACCTATTGAGCGGGTTTATCACACTATTAACGATATTCGTCGTAATAATGATTTGAGCGTGATGATAGAGCAAACTGGTAAAGACGAAATTACCACCATGACGGTCGACTTTAATAGCTTAATAGGCGATTTTAAGAACTTAATTAACGAAGTTAATGGTGCTTTAAACACGCTTAATGTAGCAACAGAGCATTTATCAGAAAGTACCGCAGCAACAAGCTCTGGTATGCAAGAGCAACTACATGAAGCCGACATGGTTGCAACTGCAGCCACCGAAATGCAGGCGACGATTCAGGATATTTCACATAATACTGAGGCGGCTGCGAAAAAAGCAGAGTCAACAAATTTAAGTGCACAACAAGGGCGTAGTGAAGTAGATTCTACCGTTAAGCACATTAGGGCCCTATCTGATTCGCTGGGGAATGCATCAAATGTAGTGTCGCAACTTGAAAAAGATGGTGAAACAATTGGTTCAGTGCTTGATGTAATTCGAGCGATTGCAGATCAAACAAATTTACTTGCACTTAATGCGGCAATAGAAGCGGCCCGTGCTGGTGAGTATGGTCGTGGTTTTGCTGTTGTTGCAGATGAGGTTCGTTCATTAGCAAAGCGTACTCAAGAGTCTACAAGTGAGATTGAAGGTATTATAAGTACCTTACAGCAGCGTACTCAAGAAGTGGTGAGTATTATGCACAAATGTCGCTCTCAAGGTGATGAAAGTGCCTCACAAGCAATTAAAGCAGGTGAGCTATTGGGCGCAATTACTGAGGATGTACAAACAATAATGGAAATGAGCTCTCAAATAGCAGTTGCTATTGATGAGCAAAGCCAAGTGGCATCAGAGGTTAATAAAAATGTAGTAAGAATTCGCGATATTGCACAAGACGCAACTGAACATGCTGCTAACAATGCGCAAACAAGTGAAGAGGTCTCTGAGCAGGCTCGCGTTCTGTTCACTGCAATTGATAAATTTAAGGTTTAATAACGCTTAATAGAACGGGCCTATAAAGTTTAAGGAACAAATTTTATAGGCACGCTATCTTTACTTTTTTCGTGTTCAGTTACCCGCGCTAAATATTCACTCCACAATGTATCTTGTTGCTGTTGTAGTTTTTCAAAGTAGCGCCAGCTAAATAGTCCGCTGTTATGGCCATCGTCAAAATCTAAACGAAGTGCGTAATGCCCAACAGGTACAATACTTTTTATTCCTACAGCTTGCTTATTAAGTACTAGCTTCATTGGGCCAGAGCCATGGCCCTGCACTTCAGCTGAAGGGGAGTGTACACGTAAAAACTCACAGCTAAATACAGCTTTACTGTCATCATCAAAGTAAACATCTAGATTTTTACTTACACTGTGGTAATGCACTTTTGTTACGTGTTTCATTTAATATATCCCATTAAAAAGCCCCCAATCTGGAGGCTTTTAGTATAACGTTTATATTCGTTTTATAGAATAAAGCGGCTTAAGTCTTCATCTTCAACAAGTGCACCTAAGTGTTTTTCAACATAAGCGGCGTCGATTACTAATGACGAGCCTGCTTTTTCAGAAGCATCGTATGAAATTTCTTCCATCAATCTTTCCATTACAGTGTGTAGACGACGAGCACCGATGTTTTCGGTTTTCTCGTTAACTTGCCAAGCTGCTTTGGCAATACGCTCAATTGCATCGTCGCTAAACTCAATCGATACTTGCTCAGTTTTAAGCAGCTCTCGTTGTTGCTCGGTAAGCGATGCATGAGGCTCTGTAAGGATGCGTTTAAAGTCATCTGCAGTAAGTGCTTCAAGTTCTACTCGAATCGGTAAGCGGCCTTGTAGTTCTGGGATCATATCTGATGGCTTCGCCATCTGAAACGCACCAGAGGCAATAAACAGCATATGGTCAGTTTTAACCATTCCGTGCTTAGTATTTACAGTTGAACCTTCAATTAGCGGTAGTAAGTCGCGCTGAACACCTTCTCGGCTCACATCTGGGCCTGACGAATCGCCGCGCTTACAAATTTTGTCTATTTCATCAATAAACACAATACCGTTTTGCTCTACTGCAAAAATAGCTTGTTCTTTTAGCTCTTCAGGATTTACTAATTTAGCGGCTTCTTCTTCCGTTAATAGTTTGAAGGCTTCTTTGATTTTTAGTTTACGCTTAGTGCGCTTATCGCCGCCCATGTTTTGAAACATGCTTTGTAGCTGGTTGGTCATATCTTCCATACCAGGAGGCGCCATAATTTCTACGTTTGGTTGTGCTTGTGCTAAATCGATTTCAATTTCTTTATCGTCTAGCTGACCTTCACGTAGCTTTTTACGGAACGCTTGGCGAGTTGATGAGTTATCATCACGCTGCGTTTCGCCGTATTGATCTTTCGCTGGTGGTAAAAGGGCATCTAAAATGCGCTCTTCTGCTGCTTCTTCGGCGCGATGTTTAAATTTCTTAGTCTGCTGTTCGCGAGTCATTTTAATTGATACATCGACTAAATCGCGGATGATAGTCTCAACTTCTTTACCAACATAGCCAACTTCAGTGAACTTAGTCGCTTCTACTTTAATAAAGGGTGCGTTAGCAAGTTTTGCTAATCGGCGGGCAATTTCTGTTTTACCTACACCGGTTGGACCAATCATTAAAATGTTTTTTGGTGTTACTTCGCTGCGTAAATCTTCTTTTAGTTGCATGCGACGCCAGCGGTTACGAAGTGCGATAGCCACTGCTTTTTTTGCTTTAGCCTGACCTATAATGTGCTGATCTAGCTCGTGAACAATTTCTCTTGGGGTCATATCAGACATGATAGTTCCTATTATAATTCTTCGATTGTTTGGAAGTTATTAGTAAATACGCAGATGTTGCCTGCAATAGTTAAGCTTTTCTCTACTATTTCACGAGCGCTTAAATCTGTATTTTCTAAAAGGGCGGTTGCCGCTGATTGTGCAAAGTTACCACCACTGCCAATTGCAATTAGGTCGTTTTCAGGTTGAACCACATCGCCATTACCGGTAATAATTAAAGAGGCTGTTTCGTCTGCTACAGCGAGCAGAGCTTCGAGTTTTCGAAGTGCACGGTCGCTGCGCCAATCTTTAGCCATTTCTACTGCGGCTTTAGTCAGGTTTCCTTGGTGCATTTCTAATTTGCTTTCGAAGCGTTCGAAAAGAGTGAAGGCATCAGCAGTACCGCCGGCAAAACCAGCGATTACTTTGCCATTATAAAGACGTCGAACTTTACGGGCGTTGCCCTTCATTACGGTATTACCAAGAGACACTTGGCCATCGCCGCCAATTACAACCTTGTCGCCACGGCGTACACTTACGATAGTAGTCATGTTATTCCTCATCATCGAGCTGCAGAGGCAACTCGTAAAAAACGATTATGAAGAGGTTATATGGGTGAATGGTTTATTTTCAAGTCCAGCCCCAAATTCCGCAGCCGACTATTTTTACACGTTTAAGTTTGTTTTTATCACTTTCGGCTTGGCGTTTGGTTTTATAAGGGCCTAAGCGCACTTTATACCAAGTACCATTGCTGCCTTCAGCCTGTTTTATTTCAGAAATGAGGCCTGCAAATGCTATTTTAGCTTTTAGCGATTCCGCTTGTGCGTGGGTTTTAAACGAACCACACTGCATAACGTAAGGACCTTTTTGCTCAAGTTCTTTCACTTCAACTTGAATCTCGTGGTTTCTAATTTCTTTAATAAACTCTGGTGTGCGTGGAATAACCACTTCTACTTTTGCGGGCGCAGTGGGGTTTGCTTGTTTTTCGACAAGTTTTGGATCTGCATTACTTTTAATAAACCATAATGTATAAGCAAAACCACCGACGAGTAAGATGGCTATGACAGCTAAAAGAATAGGAAATGGTTTTTTAGCGGGTGCGTTTTTTTTACTGTTTCTGCCTGCAGGCTTTTTGTTAATATAATCGTGCTGTGCCATGGTGTTATTTTGGCCTTAACCTAAATCATGTCTATAGGGTCTACGTCTAAGCTCCAGCGTACTTTTTGTGCAAGTTTACTTGAGCTTAAATAATCAACCATTTGCGCAAGGTACTGATGTAATATGCGGCGATCTTGCGCTTGAATATGTAATTGAAAACGATACATACCTGCGACTTTTTCAAGTGGAGCAGGGATCGGACCGAGCAATTGTATACCAGATACCCCATTCACAGGAACCAAATCCGTCAAAAAATCGACGACTAGCTTAATGCTGTGTCCTTGTGCACGGACAATAGCCATATTTGTAATGGGTGGTAAGTCTGCATCATCGCGTTCACTCAGTGCAAAGCGAGCAAAGTCTTGGTAACCATTATTAACTAAGTCTTGTAAAAGTGGGTGTTCTGGAAAGTGTGTTTGTAATAATACTTGGCCAGGTTCCCCTGAACGCCCAGCTCGCCCCGCGACCTGAGTAACTAACTGTGCTAAATGCTCTGTCGCCCTAAAGTCGCATGAGTATAAACCGCTATCTACGTCTAAAATTATAACAAGGCTTACATCTGCAAAGTGATGGCCTTTGGCAAGCATTTGTGTGCCTACTAAAATGCGTGCACCGCCTAGGTTTATTTCATCTAGTGCTTTTTCAAGGCTGCCTTTACGGCGAGTTGAATCGCGGTCTATGCGAGTAACGGGTGTATCTGGAAACTCGGTCGATAAAAACTCTTCAATTTGCTCTGTACCTTTGCCATTTGGAAATATTTGCGTACTTCCACAATCAGGACATTGGTGAGGAACAGGGTATTGATCGCCACAGTGGTGACAAATCATTTGCCCAATCGCTTTATGAAATGTGGCGCTGGTACTGCAGCGTTTACATTCACTTAGCCAGCCACATTCATGGCAAATAAGAGTGGGTGAGAAACCTCGACGATTTAAAAACACCATAACCTGTTTACCGCGGTTTAAGTGTTGGCGCATAGTGGCAAGGCTTGCATGTGCAATACCTGCTTGGTCGGGCTGACCTTTCATATCGAGTAACTTAAATTGGTTATCTGTCGCAGTTTGCGCGCGCTCGGTTAAACTTAGTAGCTGATATTTGTTATTAATTGCTTTGTGAAGTGTTTCAAGTGCGGGTGTAGCACTGCCTAATATAAGTGGTATTTTATGCTGAAAAGCTCTGTATGCGGCCAAATCACGAGCATGGTAACGAAGGGTATCTTGTTGCTTAAATGATGAATCGTGCTCTTCATCGACAACTATCATACCGAGTTTTAAAAATGGCAGAAAAATACTCGAACGTGTGCCTATAACTATTGCACAACTGCCTTTTTCGCAAAAACGCCATGTTTGCAATCGCTCGTTGTCGGTAAGGGCTGAATGCCAAAGCATAATGGGTGTATCAGGAAAGCGGCGACGAAAACGGTTTACAGTTTGTGGCGTTAAGCCGATTTCGGGCACGAGTACGAGGGCTTGCTCGCCACGTTTGAGTACTTCTTCTAGGCACTGTAAATACACTTCGGTTTTACCGCTGCCCGTTACGCCTTCTAATAAAAAGCTGCTAAATCCATTACTTTGATTTATTGCTGTACAGGCAACCGCTTGTTCTTTATTAAGTACAGGTTTACTACCGACAGTTGGTGCAACGCTTTGCCATTGGTTATCATGTTCAATAGTTTGCGTAATGAGTTCTTTATCTATTAGGCTATCTATTGTTTTTTTACTAAAGCCAAGAGCTTTTAATTCTGTTAACGATGATTTCCCCGATTGCGACAACTGCTTTAATAAATTGAGTTGTGTTTTGGCTTTTAATGACGGTACTTTAGCGCCTTTTTCTGTCAGAGCAACCATATTAATACTGGTTTTATCTGGCGATTCACCTTGGCGAAGTGCACTCGGTAGCGCTATGTGAATAGTTTCGCCTAAGGGATAGCAATAATAGCGGGCAGTAAAGCTAAGGAGTTCTAAATGTTGGGCACTTAAAATAGGGGTGTCGTCTATTACCTCTATAATATTCTTAATTTTATCTAAAGGGACGTCGGTACTGTTTTTAATGCCCAGAACAACAGCTACTTTTTTTTGATTACCAAAAGGTACTAAAACCCGCATGCCCGGTAGTATGGATGTTGATAAGCCACTGAGCTGCTCTTCTATTTTATAATCAAAGGTGCGTGGAAGCGGGACTTTAATAGCAACTTCAACAAAACTCATAACAACTCAACCCGTAAAATTAATGCTGTAATGTACTAAAAATACCGCTAAAAACCTACTAGCAATAGTACTTGAGAAAGAGATTGTTCACTTTTTTAGCGAAAAGATAAATAAATACTTGTGCAGGGGAAGGTTGTTGGATAAAATCCGCCACCAACAAATTTGTTTTAACGACGTATGGTGCCAGACTTCGGGTTTGGAGAGCGATGCGGCCTTAACTAGAGGTTCCTATGAAAGAAGGTATTCACCCTAAGTACGAAGTAATTTCTGCAACATGTTCATGCGGAAACAAATTCGAAACTAGCTCAACTCTTTGTAAAGACATTCACTTAGACGTATGTTCTGCGTGTCACCCGTTTTACACTGGTAAGCAAAAGATTTTAGACACTGGCGGCCGTGTTGATCGCTTCAACAAGCGCTTCGGTGCACTTAGCAGCAAGAAGTAATTATTGCTGTTTAGTTAAAAAAAGCACCTTAGGGTGCTTTTTTTGTGTCTAAAATTTACCACTTCTTATCTTATTTAGCTTGCTCGAGCTACATCACACCTTGCATAACTATTTCCTATTCTTATTCTGAGTATGCATAAACCTTTACAGACAAATCGATAGATATTCTCTATATTTTAAATAGTACAAATTTTAACTAGGTTGATAAAAGTAGCTAACGTGGGCTTATCTGTTTTTAAAGTAGTGTAGTAGGCTGTTATTTTAAGTTTATGATGATGCGTTAAACATACATTTTTTTAATATTTTAATAGACATAAACGCACCTCAAAACTTACTTTTTTGGTGAATTTTTATTTATTAAATGTTTATATAATCCTGCAAAGTTACTGAAAAACCTCTTAAAATTAAAGGATATAGCATATAACAGGATAGACCTGATATTGCTTGGAATTTAAAAATAATAAGGGTATCGTACCCCAAGACTCCACCTCTCACTTTAACTTAAATTGCAGGATACCATCGCGTTATGTCTGACTTTCGTGAACAAGCACTACATTATCACTCACATCCCGTACCTGGTAAAATTAGCATTGAGCTAACAAAACCAGCTGAAACAGTTCAAGACTTAGCCCTAGCTTATAGCCCAGGTGTCGCTGAACCTGTACGTGAAATTGCCGCAGATCCTGCAAATGCATATAAATATACCGGTAAAGGTAACATGGTTGCGGTTATCACTAATGGTACTGCAATTTTGGGCTTGGGTAATTTAGGTCCTTTAGCGTCTAAGCCCGTAATGGAAGGCAAGGCGTTATTGTTTAAACGTTTTGCAGGGCTTGATTCTATTGATATTGAAGTAAAGCACAAAACAACAGAAGACTTTATTAACACGGTGGCCAATATTGCTGACACATTCGGTGGTATTAACCTTGAAGATATTAAAGCACCAGAGTGTTTTGAAATTGAAAAAGCACTAATAGAGCGTTGTAGCATTCCTGTTTTTCATGATGATCAACACGGCACCGCCATTGTTACGGCTGCCGGCATGTTAAATGCGCTAGAAGTACAAGGTAAATCAATTGAAGATGCAATAATTGTATGTTTAGGTGCAGGCGCTGCTGCAGTTGCGTGTATGGAACTGTTAATTAAGTGTGGTGCACTGCGTGAACACATTTATATGCTTGACCGCAAAGGTGTTATTCATACTCGTCGCGATGATTTAAATGAATATAAACAGCTTTTTGCTAACAATACCGATAAACGCACATTGCAAGATGTAATTGCAGATGCTGATGTGTTTGTTGGTGTTTCGGGTCCTAACTTGTTAGCTGCCGAAGATTTAAAACTAATGGCAGAAAAACCGGTCGTGTTTGCATGTTCAAACCCAGATCCAGAGATCGATCCTGCACTTGCTCACGGCGCACGCAACGATTTAATTATGGCAACAGGGCGCTCTGATTACCCTAACCAGGTTAACAATGTTTTATGTTTCCCGTTTATTTTCCGTGGTGCGCTTGATGTACGTGCAAGCGCGATTAACGATGAAATGAAAATTGCTGCAGTTGAGGCTATTCGTAGTATTGCCAAAGAGCCTGTACCTGCAGAAGTTTTAAAAGCCGCAGGCGTAGATAAGCTAGAGTTTGGTGCGCAGTACATTATTCCAAAACCAATGGATCCGCGTTTACTACCGCGTATAGCTAAAGCTGTAGCACTTGCTGCGGTAGAGTCGGGTGTTGCGCAAATTGACTTGCCTGAAAATTATATGGCGTAATATATAACGCTTAAACAAAAAAACCTCAGCAATGCTGAGGTTTTTTGATTAAAAAGGTAACGATTTATTCTTCGTTTAAAATAGGCACTTCTAAACCCATTTCTTGCATTATCTTTTTAACTTCTTCTGGTACTTTTTCTGCGTTGTCTTTACGTAGGTCATCGTCATTTGGTAAAGGTTGGCCAGTAAATGCATGCAAAAACGCCTCACATAGCAATTCACTATTTGTTGCATGGCGAAGGTTGTTGATTTGACGACGCGTACGCTCATCCGTTAAAACTTTTAATACATTTAGCGGGATCGAAACGGTGATCTTTTTAACTTGCTCTGATTTTTTCCCGTGTTCTGCGTATGGGTGAATATACTCACCATTCCATTTAGCCATAAGATGTATCGTTGCCTCAGATTATTAATTTCTCACACGGTATAAAAAGCGTGTAAATATGCGTGAAATTCTATCGATTTAAAAAAGATAGTCAAATAATAGATACCGATCTATCTTAATAAGCCTATTTGGGATGTAAAAATAAGCTCACTTTTGTGAGTTAAAATGTGATACTAGCAAACGCCTTTCCTAACTTTAGCCATCTAGAGCTTTAAAATACTTTGACTTATTAAAACGGATAACTTACTCTTTTAGACGTCTAAACATCCAAATTAATCAGGTGACGAATATGAGCGAAAAAAACAAAGCGACCATTGCTGTACGTAACGGCGTTGATGCTGATAAACATCATGGTGCAGTGGTGCCGCCAATTTATTTATCAACGACTTATTCGTTTGCCGACTTTGATACCAAGCGTGAGTATGATTATGGCCGCAGTGGTAACCCTAATCGTGATATTTTAGCAGAGACGCTTGCTAAGCTTGAAGGCGGCGCTCGCGGCATAATTACGGCCACTGGTATGGCAGCCGTGCATTTAGCTACTCAGCTACTTAACAGTGACGACACGTTAGTAATTCCACATGATTGTTATGGTGGTAGCTATCGTTTATTTACATCGTTACAAAAACGCGGACTATTGAAGCTTGAAGTATTAGATTTAACAAAAGAAGAAAGCCTTCAACAAATTTTAGCAATTAAACCTAAGCTTATTTGGATAGAGACTCCAAGTAACCCAGTACTTCGTTTAACCGATATTAAAGCGGTTACTGATGTTGCTAAGCAATGCGGTGCATTGGTTGCCGCAGATAACACGTTTTTGTCTCCTGCCTTACAAAACCCTATTAAGTTTGGTGTAGATATTGTGGTGCATTCAACTACTAAATATATTAACGGGCACTCAGATGTAGTGGGCGGCGCTGTTATTGCTGCAACACAAGAGCTTGGTGATGAGCTTGCTTGGTGGGCAAATAATATTGGTATTACGGGCGCTCCTTTTGATAGTTATTTAACGCTTCGTGGTCTACGTACTTTAAATGTGCGCTTAAGGCAGCACCAAGAAAATGCGCTAGCAATAGCTAAGTACCTTGAAAACTCCAATTTTGTAAGCCAAGTTTACTATCCAGGACTTGAGTCGCATCCTCAGCATGAGCTTGCTAAAGCACAACAACTTGGCTTTGGTGGCATGGTTAGTTTTGATATTAAAGGTGATATAAACGACGCTGCAGCATTTTTAACTAGTCTTAAAACGTTTAGTTTAGCTGAGTCACTAGGTGGCGTAGAGAGTTTAATTTGTCACCCCGCAACTATGACGCACGCAGGCATGGAGGCAAAGGCACGTTTAGAAGCGGGTGTGGGCGATACGCTTATTCGTATTTCGGTTGGGATTGAAGATATACACGATTTAATAGCTGACTTTGAACGAGTATTTGAACTTGTAAAACCAGGGCAAAATAAAAATGTTGGCCGTGTAGGCAAAGGTGCTGGCACTTCTGGTGGAAACGTTAAATTAAGCGCAGCCCGTCCAGCGCTTTGGTAAGTAATACCAATCCGCAATAATACCTAGGGCGTGTTGATCTTTGGTGGGTGAATTTGCAGCAGTATGTTTGGTTTTTAGGCAAGGCGGAGCCTATGTAGTGTGGTTATTCCCCATGAATAGGCGATAACGCAGCATAAATACCAAACATGCGCTGCCCTTTGGGTTCTTTCTAGGGACGATTAACTCTTTGTTGCCTACATGGATGTAGGTAAGGGGCGTGAGCAGGACGCGGAAGCTTTGCTCGGTTTTTACTTAGCCCACTAGGTTACAAACCTCGCGCCGCGATTTAATCGCCCCTAGATTGAACAAATTTCAATCCACAAAGATCAACACGCCCTAATCAATTTGAGGGATTAAACCGCACGATAACATCGTTAAAAATTCCTAATATAGAACAACTAAATAACGAAGTTTTTGCCTTATTATCGATACGGTTTTCTTACCTCAAAATAGACAACTTAATTAAGCTAATTGGTATAAATATGGTCAATTGTGTACATAAATTTGGTGGTTCAAGCTTAAGCTCTAGTGAGCGCTATCAAAGCGTAGCTAAAATAATTATTGGGCATACTCAGCCGGGCGACTGTGTTGTGGTATCTGCTGCAGGTAAGACTACAGATACACTTGTGTCGTTGTGGCAAAGTTATCAGCTGCAAGACACGCAAGCTGTCGCTGATATTTTACTGCAGTTAAATAACCATCAAAGCGATTTAATTGAGCAGTTATTACAAGCTGATTTAAAGCGCAGCGCACTTAAAACACTAAATACCGAGCTTAGTAATATTGCAGAACTTGCTCAAGCTGAGCAGCTAAAAGAGGCTGCGTTACTTGCGCATGGTGAACTGTGGTCAGCACGTTTACTCGCTACTTATTTACAGCAGCTAAATATTGAGGCGTGTGCTCAAGATGCCCGTAGTCTTTTTACCTTAAACGATGGTGAATTAATGCATGCGCAAAATGCACAGCAATGTCGACAGTCAATTTTGCCTAATAAGATAAATGTTGTTACTGGGTTTATTGCCGCTGATACGAAAGGTGAGACCGTAACACTTGGACGCAACGGTAGCGATTATAGTGCAACACTACTTGCAAATTACTGTAATGCTAAGCAAGTATGTATTTGGACCGATACACAGGGAGTGTTTAGCACTGATCCTCGTAAGGTAAAAAAAGCGATTAAATACGGCAAAATTTGTCGCGGGCAAGCTAATTTATTAGCTCGTTTGGGTAACCCTGTATTACATGCAAAAACACTATCGCCACTTAAAAACACAGATATTAAGCTAGCTGTTCGTAGTAGTTTTGATGTGCAAGCAAGCCCAACAGATATAGTAAAAGAAGGTTCAGCAAAGAAAAAGCGCTTTATAACCACGCTGCAAAATGTTGATCTGTTAATGGTTGAAGGATTAAGTGAAGGTGAGGTCGCAAGCGTTAGTCAGCTTATTCAGCATAGCCTTCATCATTTTAACCATAATGGTGAAGTGTATTTAGTAGTACCGGCTGCACAAACATATCAAGTTATTAATTACTTTGCTGGTAGAGCTAATATTAGTGAGTCAAATTTAAATGGCTGTGCAATTGTTGCCCCTGAGCAAGACATTAGTGTACTTAAACTGCAAGCTTTAGAAGTATTAGCTGAGCAGACTATAAAACCGCGTTTTGTGCATCAAGATAATGGTTATGTTTTATTACTAACAGACCAATTTATAGATAGCGATATACAAAGCGCCTTACACGATAAGCTAATCAATAAAGGCCAAGAAATAGCCGTTATAGTTGCGGGCCTTGGCAATGTAGGCGATGCTTTTATTGAGCAGTTATCGGCACAATTTGAGCGTTTATCAGACGACTTTAGTATTAAATTGGTAGCGCTGGTTCGCTCTAAACATATGTTATTTAATGCAAGTGGCATAAATATATCGCAATGGAAAACTCAATGGCAGCATGAGGCGAATAGCTATGAAGCTGCGGATTTACTTAATGCGATAAGCGAGCTTGACTACGAACATAAAGTGTTAATTGATATTACCGCAAGTGAGCAGTTTAGCTTTTTATATACAGATTTTGTAGACAGAGATTGTCATTTAATTAGTGCTAACAAATATGCAGGTACAGCACCGACTTCTTGGTATAAAGCACTTCGTAGTAACCTTGGCGAACGTAATTTACATTGGCGATATAATACAAGTGTAGGCGCAGGCTTACCTATCAATTTTGCTTTGGCTGATTTGCAAAATAGTGGTGATAAAATTACGCGTATTGAAGGCGTGTTCTCGGGTACACTTTCGTGGTTATGTAGTAAGTATGATGGTACCACTGCTTTTTCTGAGTTGGTATTAGAAGCACAGAAAATGGGGTTCACAGAGCCTGACCCTCGCGAGGATTTATCTGGACGAGATATGCAGCGTAAGTTACTTATTTTAGCCCGAGAGTTAGGTATAGAGCTTGAGCTTGATGATATTAGCTTATCGGCATTAATGCCCGGCGAGCTTGCGCTAGGAAGCTGGGAAGACTTTCTAAACAATAAAGCCCAGCTAGATGCGTTCATTGAAGAGCATGCTGATACAGCAAAAGCTAATAACTCAGTACTGAGATACACAGGCCTATTAGATATAACAAAAACTGAAGTTATCGCTAAAGTAGGAATTACGTATGTGCCCAATGGAGATGCGTTAGCAAACCTTACACCTGGCGATAATATTTTTGTAATTAATAGCAAATGGTATAGTGATAACGCGCTTGTGATTCAGGGGCCTGGGGCTGGGAAAGAAGTAACCGCTGCTGGTGTACACTCTGACTTATATTGGCTTGTTCAAAACTTAAAATAAGCCATTATTTAAATTAAAACGGCAGCTTAAATAAGCTGCCGTTTTTTGTATTACAGAGATATTATTAAAATAGCTCTTCTTCGGTTTTTGTGTCTTCTTCAAATATATCGTTTGGCTGAGATAGCACATACTTTGTCGGTGCAGTGCCTTTTTCGAAGTATTCAAAGCGGCTGGTGTAGTCATTTTTGTGGCTTAGCAAACCAGTGGCTAAATCAATACGAATCGAAACAAGCCCCTCAGGTGGCTCAATTGGCGCTTCAGGTGTTCCCTCAAGTGCGGCTTTCATAAATTCAATCCATGCAGGCTGCGCTGTTTTAGCCCCCGATTCAGCACCAGATATTTGGCTGCTATCTAAGTTGTTATTGTACGTAGAACGGCCAAGAGCGTTACCTGGGTTATCAAAGCCCACCCACACAGAAGTCATTACTTTACTGTTAAAGCCACTAAACCAGGTGTCTACAGAATCGTTTGTTGTGCCTGTTTTACCCGAAAGATCACGACGTTCTAAAGCTTGTGCGCGCCAACCTGTACCACTCCAACCCGTTTTATGGGCCCAACTACCGCCGCCCCAAATACCACTGTGCATTGCATCAGCAATTAAAAATGCATTCTGCTTAGAAATAATTCTCGGTGCACATTTTTTTGTTGGCTCCACATCAGCACTACTATTATGAAGTGAGAATTCATTATGTGTTGGTAGAGCCTCTTCGTCACAGGCAAGAGCAGGGTTTGCTTTGAACAATACATTACCGTAAGCATCTTGAATTTCTGAAATAAAGTAAGGTTCAATTAAGTGGCCACCATTGGCAAATGCACTCATGCCACGAGCAAGTTCAAGTGGAGTAATGGAAGCACTACCCAATGCTAGTGATTCACTGCGATTAATGTCTGAATCTTTAAAGCCAAACTTTAATAAATGATCAGCTGTACGTTGTAATCCAACGCCGCGTAGTAAGCGCACCGAAATAACGTTTTTAGACTGTGCTAAGGCACGGCGAATTCTTATCGGACCATTATATACAGCAGGGCTGTTTTTAGGGCGCCATGCTACGCCTTGGCTTTTATCCCATTGGTTTATAGGAGCATCGTTTAATATAGACGCAAGCGTGTAACCTTTTTCAAGTGCTGCTGAATATATAAAAGGTTTTATATTAGAACCTACTTGACGCTTTGCTTGTACCGCTCGGTTATATTGACTTTGCTCAAAGCTGTAACCACCTACAATAGCTTTAATTCTGCCATCTTGTGGGTCGAGTGACACAATAGCACTTGATGCTTCTGGTATTTGGCTTAGTAAGTAGCTGTCATCTTCATTTTTACGCACCCAAACTTGCATTCCTGGCGTTAAAATATCTGTAGCTGCTTTTGGAGCAAAACTTTGGCGGTAACGAGTAATATATTTACGCGCCCATTTTAAGTTATCCCAAGTAAGAGTTGTGCGCTCGCCACTTTTAAGTAATACCGACGCTGTTTTATCATTAACACTAAGCACGGCTGCTGCTTTCAAAGTACCCAACTCATTTACGCTTTGTAATTTATTGAGTATTTGTTGCTCAGTTAAAGCAGGTTGTGTTTCAGGGTCCCATAAAACATCTGTTGGGCCTCTAAAACCATGGCGCATATCGTAATTATGTAAGTTGTTTACAAGTGCGTTTTGCGCTGCTTTTTGAACTTTTGACTCTACCGAGGTGAAAATTTTAAAACCTGAGTTGTAAGCTTTATCTATTCCATAACGCGAGACCATTTCAGCGCGCACCATTTCAGAAATATACGGGGCGTATAAATTTATTTCAGCACCATGAAAATAAGCGGTGATAGGTTGGCTCGTTGCTTCGTTATATTCTTCTTGAGTAATATAATTTTCAGTTAATAAACGCCCTAAAACAACATTTCGGCGTGCTTTTGCACGCGTTGGGTTACGAATTGGGTTTAAAGCTGAAGGGGCCTTCGGTAAACCTGCAATCATCGCCATTTGTGCAAGTGTTAAGTCTTTTAACTCTTTACCGTAATAAACTTGTGCTGCAGCACCAATACCAAAAGCGCGATTACCCAATTCTATTTTATTAAGGTAAAGCTCTAAAATTTCGTCTTTTGTTAATACACCTTCAATATGTAGCGCTATAAATATTTCTTTAACTTTACGAATATATGCTTTTTCGCGAGTTAAAAAGAAATTACGAGCAAGCTGCATAGTAATAGTACTTGCGCCTTGTTTTTTCTCGCCGGTAGATATAAGAACAATAGCCGAACGTACAATACCTATAGGATCTATGCCTATATGATCGTAAAATCGATTATCTTCTGTCGCTAAAAATGCATTAATGAGGGTTTGAGGAATTTCATCAATAGTCACTGGAATACGACGCTTTTCACCAAATTGATTGATTAAAAGCCCATCTTTTGTGAATACTTGCATAGGAGTTTGTAATTGCACGTCTTTTAAAACTTGCACACTGGGGATATCAGGTTTAACGTAGTAATAAAGGCTGACCAAAGTGATCAGACCAATTAACACACAAATGATAAAAAATTGTAAAGTTCGTTTTAATAAAATCACTTATATTTCCCTAAATGGACTCCCAATTGCGAGTTTTGACTGCTAGTATATATTGATTAAAAAATGAATAATATTTTTTCAGATAAAAATTATAACTTGTTTATTATTAAAACAAAGGCCAAGTTGAAACATGCTAAGTCAACTATTTCAAAAACCGTCCCCGATGATGGTAGGAATTGATATTGGATCGCACTCTATCAAAGCGGTGCTTTTACGTGAAATTGAAACTGGATTTCGACTAGAAGCACTTGCAATTGAGCCGATGCCAAAAGGTGCGATGAGTGAGCGCACAATCCAAGATATTGAAGCGATTGGTAACGTTATTACAAAATTAAGAAAAAAATTACCGAAGTCGTTAAAATCTGCTGCAGTGGCTGTTTCTGGCCAAACAGTTATTACAAAAGTGATCTTCATGGATGTATCGTTAACAGATGCTGAACTTGAATCGCAAATTGAAATTGAAGCTGATAGTTTAATCCCTTACCCACTTGATGAAGTGAGCCTCGATTTTGAGAAGCTTTCGACGAATGAGGCCGATCCTAGCAAAATGAATGTTTTGCTTTCGGCTGCTCGTACTGAGAGTGTTGAAGCACGGGTGGGCGCTTTAGAAGCCGCAAATTTAGAGGCCAAAATAGTAGATGTAGAAAGCTACGCATTGAGCCGTGCTATGGACGTTTACTATCAACAATTACCTAGCGATGCATTTAATAAGTGTGTGGCTGTGGTCGATATTGGCGCAGTTTTAATGCTTGTGAGTGTTGTGCAAGCTGGGGAAACTATTTATACCCGTGACCAAGTTTTTGGTGGCGATCAATATACAAATAGTATTGTTGCTTATTATAATAAAGGCTTTGATGAAGCCGAAATAGGCAAAACATCTGGTGATTTACCGCCAAACTATACCTTTGAAGTATTAGCCCCTTTTCAAACTTCGTTACTTCAACAAGTTCGCAGAGCTGTGCAAATGTTTTTAACAACCAGCGGTAAAGAGCAAATAGATTATATTGTATTAACGGGCGGTACATCGATGATAAAAGGTATCGACCGATTGCTTATTGAAGAACTCGGTATCCACTCCGTTGTTGCAGAGCCTTTTGTAAATATGGAAATTTCCCCAAAGGTAGATCGTAATATAATGCAGCGTCACAAAACGCAGTTTGCAATTGCAACAGGGTTGGCATTAAGGAGTTTTTCAACATGCCACATATAAATCTACTGCCTTGGCGTGAATCACAGCGCGAAGAATCGAAAAAGAAATTTGTAACTATACTTGTTGGTGTCGTTATACTCTGTTTTGCAAGTATGTATTTATTAAGCTCTTTTTATAGTGCCTTAAAAGATGGTCAAAACTTAAAGAATAATTATTTAAGCTCAGAAATTAGCATGCTAGATAAAAAAATAAGTGAAATACGAAGCTTAGATAAAAGAAAGGAAAATTTACAACAGCGTATGAGGCTCATTGAAGAATTGCAAAGCAGCCGTAACTTGGGTACGCAAATAATGGATGAAGTTGCCAAAATAGTGCCAGGTGGCGTTTATTTAACAAAACTGGAGCGCAAAGGCAGTCAAATACATGTTTTAGGACGCAGTGAATCTAATAATCGTCTATCAACAATGCTCCGCCAAGTACAAAGCTCATATTTACTAGAGAATCCTTCAATGCAGGGCATTGTTGCAGGCGATCAATCTTCGCGTTTACTTAGTGATTTTAATATGGAATTTTATGTAAAACCATTTGATAAAATTGGTGAGGTTAGCGATGAACCTTGATTTTAAAGCACTGAGTGAAATTGATTGGAATGAAATAGAGCTTGATAACATTGGTGATTGGCCAATTGCTGTTAAAGCAATTTGCTGTACGTTTGTAGCGGGCCTTGTATTGTTTTTTAGTTATAGCCTATTAGTTTCTGATGAAATTGACAGCTACCATAGTGCCGTGGCAAAAGAAGTTGAACTACGAACAACTTATCGAACTAAGTATGCAGTAGCGAGCAAGCTTGAAATATATCGTCAACAAATGATTGAAATGGAAGATAAGTTTTCACAGCTATTAAAGCGTCTACCCACTTCTAACGAAACTCCTGGTTTACTTGATGATTTATCATATGTTGGGACAACGAGTGGTCTGACTTTTTTAAAAATAGGTTGGCTGCCAGAAGTTGAGAAAGAATTTTATACCGAGCTGCCGATTAAAATCGAAGTAATAGGTAGTTATCATGAGTTTGGTGAGTTTGTAGGTAAAGTGGCCCAGTTACCCCGAATTGTAAGCTTACATGACTTTTCTATTTTATCATCGGGCGATAAACAGTTAACATTCAGTGTTGTTGCAAAAACATATCGTTATGAAGAAGGGGTTAAAAAATGAAACTCCTTCGCGTAGTACCTTTAGCTATAGCATTTGTTTTAGCGGGTTGTAATGATGACACTTCTGAGCAAAAAGAATTTATTGATCAGGTAAAAGCAAGCACCACACCAAAGGTTGAGACGATTCCTGAACTGACAAAGTTTGAAATATTTGAGTACAGTGCTGGTCAGCTACGCAGCCCGTTTGTAGCGCCTCAGCCTGAGGTTATTCAAAATAAACTAACGCAAGTAAAAAACTGTTTGCACCCAGATCAAGAGCGCCGCCGCGAACCGTTAGAGAAATACCCGCTAGATAATTTAGCAATGAAAGGCACAATTGGCTCTAGTGGACAAATATGGGCATTAATTACAGCAACAGATGACACTTTGCACCGCGTAACGGTAGGGAATTATCTTGGAAGTTATGATGGCAAAGTAAAAAGAGTAAGCAACGACTATATAGAGTTAGTGGAATTAATCCCTGATGGGTCTGGCTGTTGGAAAGAGCGCCTGACGAAATTAGAAATGTTAGAGGCGGCAACAGATGGCGCAAATTAATAATAAAAAAGGTAAAAATAGGATGCATAAGGATGTACTTTGGCTTCATCGTATTTCACGGACATTACTGGCTGCTGTTGCTTTAGTCACTGTAAACTCAGCCATAGCTGGGCCATTGCTTTATGATGTTCGTTATAATCCATTACTTAAAGGCGAAACTGAATTACAGCTTGTTTTTGATGAAGAGTTAACCTTTGAACCAAAAGTTCAAGTGTTTAATAGCCCAGCCCGAATCGAAATGTTTTTTGATACTGCAGAGTTAGAAGTTGGTTTAAATGATGTTGAAGTTAATCAAGCTGGAATTAGCAGTGTTACTAATGTTTTAACTAACAGTGGTTTAAAGGTAACGGTAAACTTAGATAGATTAAAAATTTATGAGACTGAAGTTCATAACAATTTAGTATCGATACGTGTCTCTGATAACCCTCTTACAGAATCTGAAAATGAAGATGTAGTGATGGACTCAGGTGATGTAAGTGGAAATTACATTAACCGTATCCAGTCAATTGATTTTAGACGTGGTGAGAAGGGTGAAGCAAAAGTACTTGTATTTTTACAAGACACTCAAGCTGCAATTGAAGTCCATGAAAGTGGCGGGAAAATTTACGCTGACTTTCATCACACCGATATTTTAGACGATCTACTTTATGAATTAGATGTATTAGATTTTGGAACTGTTGTAAGTAATATCGAGACTTTTAAAGAAGATGGTTTAAGTCGTGTTGTTATCGAACCTAATGCTCAGTTCACGTTTACGTATCAGCAAATAGATAATATTTTAACGTTGACAGTAGAAAAAGATGAAACGCAAAATGCGTACTTAGATGGTGGGGTTGAGTATCAAGGTCGCCCTATGACCTTAAATTTTCAAGATATCTCTGTGCGTGCAGCACTGCAAATTATCGCGGGTTACAACGACTTTAACTTAGTAACCAGTGATTCAGTAACGGGCAATATAACGCTGCGCCTAGATGGTGTACCGTGGGATCAAGCGCTTGACGTAGTACTACGTATTAAAGGGCTAGATAAGCGCATGGATGGCTCTATATTAATGGTAGCGCCTGCAGAAGAACTTGCAGCGCGTGAAGCCAAAGATTTAAAAGCTAAACAGCAAGTTGAAGACTTAGAGCCTCTATATAGTGAATACATCCGATTAAACTATGCTAAAGCCGAAAATTTTGCTGACTTATTAAAAACAGATACAAACAGTATTATAACTGCCCGTGGTAGTGTATCTGTTGATCAACGTACAAATACTTTATTGGTAAAAGATACTGTAAAGAGTATAGAAAACATTCGCCGGATGATAGAAACGCTCGATATTCCAGTGCAGCAGGTTGTAATCGAATCTCGAATGGTAACGGTACGCGATAACGTTACCGAAGACTTAGGCGTACGCTGGGGCTTTAGTGACCAAGGCAGTAGTGTTGGTATTTCAGGCTCTCTTGAAGGTGCAGAAGGTATTTATAATGCGACATCTACTTCAGATGCACCAAGTATTTCAGACCGATTAAATGTAAATTTACCTATAACTAACCCTGCGGCTAGCATTGGCTTACACATAGCAAAACTGGCTAACGGTACGCTGATTGATTTAGAACTAAGTGCGCTTGAGGAAGAGAATAAAGGTGAGATTATTGCTAGTCCACGTATCATAGCGGCTAATCAGCAAAAAGCCCGGATAGAGCAAGGTACTGAAATTCCTTATACTGAGTCAGCTTCAAGCGGTGCTACTACCGTAAGCTTTAAAAAAGCGGTACTGAGCTTAGAAGTTACACCTCATATCACACCTGATAATAAAGTAATTCTAGATTTAATTATTACTCAAGATACACGTGGTGATACCGTACAAACAGGTACTGGTGAAGCGGTGTCTATTGATACTCAAGAAATTCAAACACAAGTGTTAGTCGAGAATGGCCAAACCGTAGTACTCGGTGGTATTTTCCAACAGCAAATCATTAATACTACGAGTAAAGTGCCAATTTTAGGTGACATTCCTTACGTAGGAAGACTATTTAAAACCACAAGTGAGTTTAATGAAAAGCGTGAATTACTTATTTTCGTGACACCGAAAATACAAATTGATTAAAATACAGTGGTTTTATGTTAACCAACGGGTGATTATTTAGATTAATTGCTCGTTATATGGCTTTTTATTCTAATTGACTTGAAATACCCCTGCAATTACTGAGATAATCCCCTCCTTAATTTTGGGGCCAGGTCGTTAGGCGGGGTTTTATTTCAAATTTTAGAGTTTGTTTGTACTAAAAGATATGGCTGAGAAACGTAATATATTTCTAGTTGGCCCCATGGGGGCTGGCAAAAGCACGATTGGTCGTCACATCGCTGACCAATTACACCTTGAATTTGTTGATTCTGATCAAGAAATCGAACGCCGCACAGGTGCAGATATTGCATGGGTATTCGATCTTGAAGGTGAAGAAGGCTTTAGACTTCGAGAAGAGTCTGTTATTGGCGATTTAACCGAGATGCAAGGTATTGTACTTGCTACCGGTGGTGGTTCAGTAATGAGCAAAGAAGTTCGAAACAAGCTTTCGGCTCGAGGTATCGTTGTATACCTAGAGACACCTATAGAAAAGCAAGTTGCACGCACGCAACGCGACAAGCGTCGCCCATTACTGCAAACTGAAGAAGCACCTCGTAACGTACTAGAGCGCTTAGCAGAAGAACGCGAGCCCCTATACAAAGAAGTTGCCGATTTTGTTGTACGTACCGATGAGCAAAGCGCTAAAGTTGTTGCTAACCAAATCATCGAGAAATTAGATTTTTAAAAACCAATAATAAGGAAATAACTAAGCATGCTTAAATTAACAGTTAATTTGGACGAGCGAAGTTATCCTATTTATATTGGGCAATCTGCACTTCAAGATAATGGCCGCCTGGTTCACCATATTGGTGATTGTCGGCCTATCATCATTACTAATGACACAATAGCGCCTTTATATTTACAAGCGTTACTTGACTCATTAGCAGATCAAAATCCGCTATCTTTTATTATTCCTGACGGTGAACAATATAAATCACTTGAATGGTTTGAAAAAATATCAGCATTTTTACTCCAAAATAACTGTGGCCGAGATACGTGCTTAATTGCGTTAGGTGGCGGTGTTATAGGTGATCTAACTGGTTTTGTAGCGGCGTGTTATCAGCGCGGCGTACCGTTTATTCAAATACCAACGACAGTGCTTTCACAGGTTGATTCATCGGTAGGTGGTAAAACGGCAGTAAATCATCCTTTAGGTAAAAATATGATAGGGGCATTTTATCAGCCTCAAGCGGTTTTTATTGATACACAAACATTACACACCCTACCAGCAAGAGAGTTTGCAGCAGGTATGGCTGAAGTAATTAAGTATGGTCTGATTTACGATACCGAATTATTTGCCTATTTAGAGCGAAATGTGACTAATTTACAGCAACTAGATGAAGCATGCTTACAGCATATCATTTTTAGATGTTGTGAAATAAAAGCGCTTATAGTTGCTCAAGATGAAAAAGAACATGGCTTACGGGCTTTGTTAAACTTAGGCCATACATTTGCCCATGCAATTGAGGCACAGATGGGTTATGGCGTTTGGTTACACGGCGAAGCTGTTGCAACAGGAATGGTATTAGCAGCTAAACTTGCCAAGACACGCCAAGATTTAAGCGCAGATGAAGTTGATCGAATTATTAAGCTGCTTGAGCTATATAATTTACCAACAGAAATTCCAAAGCAAATGACTAGCGAGCAGTTTTTAACGCATATGCGTAAAGACAAAAAGAATAAAAAAGGCACTATCCGCTTTATTCTACCTACCCAATTTGGCCAGTGTGCATTAGTTGATAATGTATCTGATGATCAAGTTAGAGACTTAATCGAGCAGTAAATGCAGTCACAAATTTTACCAAGCCGTGCGGCTTTGGTGGATAGAATCGCACTGCAATTTGAGTACGGGCAAAATTTAATTGTTTTACTTGGCACTTCTGGGCTAGGTAAAAGTTATATGCTCGAAACCTTCATTACAGATAAATACAACGACTTTAATAAAGCCTTCGTGCAAGTAAGTGCGCAAATGACTGATGCTCAGCTAATGAGTGAGTTATTAGAGCAAAGCTTTAACTCTCCCCTGATTGATCATAACTTAAGTTTACCTGAAAACTATTACCAATTACTGCAGCAGCAACCATGCGGGCCATGTTTATGGGTACTTGATGGCGGTAGGCAATTATCTGATGAGATGTTAATTGAGCTTGAGTTACTTTCTAAAAACAGCCCAAATACGCTATATATTATAATAGCTTCACAGTCTAAACTGGCTTTAAATAACGCTGTTGAAATTTATCTGGAGCCGCTAACGCTTCGAGAAAGCAAGATGTTATTGCAGTGGTACTTTACAGACTTACCCTATGATGAAGACCCTGTATTTAGTACTTTTTTAGCTGAGGCTCATGGTAATCCCAGCTTATTGCTTGCTTGGCAACCTAGTGAGCACATAGCCGATATTATTGTTAAAGACAAAGTGTCTTGGCGATTACACTTATTGATTTTGATGTTGCTGATTATGCTTTTAATTATTGGTCTGCTTTATAAGTCTGATATGACGCAGTGGTGGCAACAGTATTATCAGCAAGAAGAAACACAAGTAGTAAATACAGCAATATCTATAGAGCAAGTAAGTGAGCCGGCTATAAAGAAAAATGACTCAATAATTAACTTAAATGAACTTGAAGTAGTTGAGCCAGATATTAAGGCAGAGCGTGTACACATTAATGATGTGCCTGCCATAATGCAAAGCCTTACCGAACCTGGCAACACAGTTAACGTATCAGACAATGATGTTGATGATAGTACTAATAATAAAAGCAGTGTATCAAGTGACGTTAAATCTGAAGCTCTAAAAGTAAATACAGCAGAGCAAACTCAGATCAGCCAAGATAATATATGGTACATGCAGCAAATAGATACAAATAGTGTTATTCAATTATTAGCCGTAACTCAGCAGGAAGTTAGCGATAATTTTATTGCTCAATTCAATCTACAGCAGCAAACCCATACTTACCAAACAAAGCGAAATAATAAAATATGGTGGGTTGTTACATTTGGCAGTTTTGAAAGTATAAACGAAGCAAAATCAGCAATGGATACTTTATCTGCTGAGGTTAGAAAAAATAAACCTTTCTATAAAAAAATTAGTAAAATAAAGCAAGAAATAGCACTCGTTGATCAGTAAAACACACTGCTTTAGTGTAAAATCGCGCAACACCAGATTGAAGTAAAGAGCCAATGCAGCAAAAGAGTAGAGCCTTCCTTAAATGGGCCGGCGGAAAATACAGCCTAGTTGAAAATATTAATGCGCGATTAAACCAAGCTAGCAAGCATGCTGATACGTTGGTTGAACCTTTTGTTGGTGCAGGCTCTGTGTTTTTAAATAGTGACTTTAAACACTATATTCTCAACGATATAAATGCAGACTTAATTAACTTATACAAAGAGCTAAAAAGCTCTCCAGATGAGCTGATTAGTGACGCTAAAAAGTTATTTGTAGATTTGAATAATCACGCAGATGCTTATTACGAATATCGTGTGCAGTTTAATCAAAGTCGTGATGTATATGAACGTTCAATATTGTTTTTATACATGAACCGCCATGGTTACAACGGACTCTGTAGGTATAATTTAAAAGGTATTTTTAATGTGCCTTTTGGTAAATATAAAAAGCCTTACTTTCCTGAAAAAGAAATGTATTTTTTTGCTGAAAAAGCACAAAAAGCAACCTTTACCTGTTTAGATTACGATGATGTTTTTAAGTTAGTGCCTAACAATGCAGTTATTTATTGCGACCCACCTTATGTACCATTAAGTAAAACCGCTTCTTTTACGTCTTACGCTAAAGGGGGGTTTAATTTAGATGATCAGGCTAATTTGGCTAATCTGGCTGAGAAGGCTGCCTTTGAAAATGATACACCAGTGCTTATCTCTAATCACGATACCGTATGGACTCGAAAAATTTATAGCCAAGCATCACTTGACCAAATTCAAGTAAAGCGCACTATTAGCCCCAAAGGTGGCTCTAGAAATAAAGTTGACGAGTTGATGGCTATGTATTTAGCACCCAAGCAACCACAGCGTAAATTGCGATAACAAAAGCAATAAATAGTACAACCGCAATTAGGATGATAGAGACAGGAGAGTGTTGTTTAAAATCGACTTGGCGTTTATTTTCAGATTGAACACCAAAAAATGCTGCTAGCACACTTTGCAACGCACTAAAAAATTGCAGCATTATTTAAAATAAAGGTTTTAAAGAAGGAGCGTTTTTAGAATCTTCAGAACTAGTAAGTAGTTCCAGTAAATCAAGGTAATGAAACTGAGCACTACGGCTATCGCCAGTTAACCACGAAAACCATGATGACTCTTCTTCAGCTTTAATACACGCAGTTAAAGTGTTTTGAGTACTTACCAGTTGTGTATTATGACAATTACTCACTGAGCTTAATTCTTGCTCAGAGCTTGAACCAAAGCTAAACGCCCCGATAAGCAGTAATGCCGACGCAATTAATATCCCAATTTTAAAAGCACGCATGATGAAATCCAATAATTTGTTACTTTTTTAATCATAGCAAATATTGGTTAAATATCAAACTTAAAGTTACCTAAAATGGGGGCTATTACGCCATATTACTTGGGTAACATCTTCAATTAAGTTACATTAACGCAATACACTATTTATTGATGGAGTTAATCATGTTTAACCCAGAGCAAAAATATTTAATAGCCCCTTCTATTTTGTCTGCTGATTTTGCAAAGCTAGGCGAAGATGTTGATAAAGTTCTCGAAGCGGGTGCTGATGTGGTTCACTTTGATGTAATGGATAATCACTATGTACCTAATCTCACAATTGGTCCTATGGTGTGTAAAGCACTAAGAGATTACGGTATTACAGCACCTATCGACGTACATTTAATGGTTAAGCCTGTAGATAGCATAATACCTTTATTTGCTGAGGCTGGTGCTTCTATTATTACTTTTCATCCTGAAGCCAGTGAGCACGTCGATCGTACAATACAGTTAATTAAAGATCACGGCTGTAAAGCAGGCTTAGTGTTTAACCCAGCAACAAGCCTAAGTTATTTAGACCATGTTATTGATAAGCTAGATACTATTTTACTAATGTCGGTAAATCCTGGGTTTGGCGGGCAAAGCTTTATCCCTCATACGCTTGAAAAATTACGCCAAGCAAAACAGCGTATTATTGAATCAGGCCGAGATATTCGCTTAGAGGTTGATGGTGGTATTAAAGTCGATAATATTGCAGCAGCGGCTCGAGCGGGTGCTGATATGTTTGTTGCAGGCTCAGCTATTTTTAATCAACCTGATTACAAAGTGGTGATTGATCAAATGCGTGAGCAGCTTGGAAGTGTTAAGTAATGAAGTACGATGTCGCCTTATTTGATTTAGATGGTACTTTGGTTGATAGCGTTTACGACTTGTATATCGCTATTAATTTAACCTTGAGCGATTTTGCTTTTCCTATTGTTAGTCAACGCTTGGTTGAAAGTTGGATTGGTAATGGTGTTGAAGTCCTTGTAAAACGCGCTTTGAGTGGCGATATGCAAGTGAGTGAAAATCTAGATGAGTCACTTAGTGGTAAAGCAATATTACAGTTCTATAAGTATTATGAACAACAAGTTGGTGAGTATAGTGTTTTGTACCAACATGTAGAAACAGGGCTTGCAGCACTTCGCGGTATGCCTAAAGCATTAATCACTAATAAGTCTCGAATTTTTACAGAGAAACTACTCGAAAAATTGGCACTAACGAGTCATTTTGATGTGGTTGTATGCGGTGACGACATGGCAAAAAAACCATCGCCAGAACCATTGCTATTTGCCTGCAAAAAGCTAAATGCGCAGCCTAATAAAGCAATAATGATAGGTGATTCTAAAAGCGATATACTTGCAGCTAAAGCCGCTAATATAGACGTAATTGCACTTAGTTATGGCTATAACCAAGGTGAAAGTCTTGAGGATTATAATCCGCAGTACCTATGCGATAACTTCTTAGATATAATACCTGTTCTAACGCAGCGTTAAATATTATTCATTAAGCAAAATAAAGGAAAATCATGAGTAAACCAGTAGTTTTAAGCGGCATTCAGCCAACCGGTGGTATGACAATAGGCAACTATGTTGGCGCTATTAACCAGTGGCTAAAGTTACAGGAAGACCACGAAAGTTTCTTTATGTTAGTAGACTTACACGCTATTACGGTTCGCCAAGAGCCTGAATTACTGCGCTCTCGAGTGTTAGATGGTATTGCTCTTTACGCGGCATGTGGCATTGATCCTGAAAAATCTGCGTTATTTGTACAATCGCAAGTACCTGAGCACGCACAATTAGCGTGGGTATTAAATTGTTACGCGCAAATGGGTGAGCTTAATCGAATGACTCAGTTTAAAGACAAGTCATCTAAGCACGCAAATAACGTAAACGTGGGCTTATTTTCATATCCGGTATTGCAAGCTGCAGATATTTTATTATACCAAGCTGATCAAGTGCCAGTAGGGGATGATCAAAAGCAACACTTAGAGCTGACTCGCGATATAGCCACACGCTTTAATAATTTATATGGCGACGTATTTAAATTACCAGAGCCGTATATCCCTGAGTTTGGTGCACGCGTAATGAGCTTGCAAGATCCACTTAAAAAAATGTCTAAGTCTGACGAAAACCCAAATGGTTACATCATGTTATTAGATGAGCCTAAGCAAATTGTGAAAAAGCTTAAAAAAGCAGTAACTGATTCAGATGAACAAGCACGTATATATTTTGATCGCACAGAAAAGCCTGGCGTATCAAACTTGCTTACTTTATTGAGTGTTGCAACTAAGCGCTCAATTGAAGACCTAGTTCCTGAGTATGAAGATAAAATGTATGGCCATTTAAAGAAAGATACAGCAGATGCAGTTGTAAATATGATTGAGCCAATTCAAGCACGCTTTAAAGAGATCAGAGAAGATCAAAACCTACTTGATGGCATAATGAAGTCAGGTGCTGAAAAAGCAAGTGTACGTGCTGAGAAAACATTGAAATCGGTATACGATGCGCTTGGTTTTATTCCTCGCGGGTAAGTTTACTAAAATAAAAAATGCCGCTTGTTAGCGGCATTTTTTATATAGCACATATCAACATGATGGACCCAAATAGAAACAGTAGCGATATAGCTAGTTTGTCTGTTTTATCCATTATTCAGCCCCTCTTACTGTTATATCTGCCGTGCTATCAATATCAACTAAAGAAACTTTATAGCCCTTGTTTTCAAGTAAGGTAAGTAAACTATCTTGTCCTGCAAGATGGGCAACTCCAACAAGTACAAACTCATTTTTGTCGTTGTTAAACATGGCTTCTACTTTTGGTAACCAATCATTATTTCTATCTGTAATGAGTTGTTTATAGCTATTCGGATCATTTTTCTGCATATCTTCAAGTGCTACTTTATTTAGGGTGTCTGTATCACCTTTGCGCCAGGCAGCTAAAAGTCCTTTAAACATATCGCCATAGTTGTGCAGCTCGGCTAAGTTATGTTTAATGAAGTCGTTTTCGTTGCCTTGACCCATTGTTTTAAAAAGCTCTAACTGAAATTCAATTGTTTCTAAGTAATTTTTTGTTTTGCTATCTTCAGTCGCTTTTTTAGTAAAGTAAGCATCAACACCTTCACCCATTAAATTTTGCTTTTGAAGCTCCATCGACATTAAAACAATACCAACCATAGCAGGGCGAAAGCCATCTAACTTAGCGAGATTAGCGCCAAACTCGTTAAGCTTATTTTCAAGTGATGCCTTAATCTCGGGTTCTAGTTTTTGACTTAACGTTTCGTTATTTGTATACGATAGTGCGCCTAACATTTGCATTTGCGCATTAGTGTCGGCTGGGTCAGATAACGGTGCTTCTAAAATAATTGTATCTGCTTGTTCATAAGCATGGTTGAACTCAGCGGGTAGTGGCATTTCAGCTTTAGGTAGTATGTGAACTGTACCGCCAATAAATAGTGAGTCATTACCATTGCTTACTTGCCATACAGAGCTTTGAGCCTGTGCTGTATTTGCTAAAAGACTACAGCTAAGTAATACGCTGGCAGATACTAATTTTTTTGTGAATTTTTTCATGATAATTCCTTTATGTAACTTTTAATTTTATTGTTTTTAGTTCGATAACACAGTGCTGAAATATGCAGTGATTGAGGATGTTACCTTTGAAAGGTTTTTATCAATTTGCGAGTTTATTTTGCTCATTGAAGAGTCAAGCTCAGCTGATATTTTTTCATCTATCGAAGAAAGTAACGTTTGTGTATCAACATTACTTTTTAAAGACTCAGTGGCGTCTATGTTGTTTGTTTCTTGCTGCTTTTTATTAACTGGGTTAATCGCCTCTACGCTTTCACCAATTATGCATTGATTAAAATTACTTTGAACGGTGTGTTGTTTAGCGTCAGCTGCAATAACTGAAGTTGTATTAAAAGCAGTTGCTAGTAGTAAAGCCGGTAGTACTTTTTTCATTGTGCTATTCATAATTAAACCTTTTATATTTTTAATTGCAGCCAATTTAGAATCACAAATGATTTTTTACTAAGCTGCTTGTTGATGACGGTTTAAAGAATATCGCTGAATTTATTGAGAGTCGCTTATCTAGTTATGAGCAATTAATAGATAAGGTTTTTAAATTAAATAATTGTTTTAATTTATAGGGTTAGCCTTAAACCTTATAATGCTAATATAAGGTTTAAAATGCTTTTTCTATAAAATAAAGTGTAGATATGATACGGTTTATAAAAATAAAAATACGTAAAGACTATGAATTATCAAATCGGACCTTGGCAATTTATTAGTAATCGCTGTGTGATTACTTCAAACCATTTAGAAAGGGAATTAGATCCACTCTTAGTAAAGCTATTACTTCACTTTATAGACAAGCCTCAACAAATTGTTTCCCGCCAAGAGCTTATTGAGAGTGTATGGCAACAGAGCTTTGTTGATGATAATGCGATTAACCGTGCAATCTCAGAGTTAAGAAAGCAGCTTGCCCATCCAATTGAAAAAGCGCCGCTTTTAAAAACGCATTACCGTAAAGGATATAGCCTAACAGTAATACCTGAGCGTTTAACGCAAGCAAACGTTTCTAATGAGCCTGCAAACATTTTGCCTGACTCACCAGGTATTTCTGCCAAAAATGAAGAGATAGCTACTGCAACTACTTCTCAACCAGTTCAAAAAAAGAACAGTAAAAAGTTTTTGATTTATTCTTTACTCGTCATTATTTGCCTTTGCTCTTTAGTATGGTTTGGGTTGTTTTTTATTAATGCACCTTCTAGCGAAAAGATTAAACAGATCACGGTTAATAAGGTAGCAAGCACGTGGAATATAGGCAGTGAGGTTCACCCTGAGATGTCCTCAGATAAACAATATTTAGCTTATACAAATGTTGAACCTGAAAATGACGTAATGCATGCATTTGTAAAGCGACTATCTGATCAAAGGGAAGTTGAAATTACCTATCCTGGCTTTCAAGTATCTATTTTATCGTGGCAGTTAAATCAGCACGCAGTGCTTATACAAGCTACAAACTTAAAACAACAGCAGTGCGAAATGGTACTGGTTGATTTAAGCCAGTTTCCTGTTATAGGAGAGGCTACTTTAATTAAAAAGTGCGACCTTAGATACACAGGTTATGCGCAAGTAGACGAAAGTGGTGAGCATATTTATTACACCGAATATAAAAATGAGCATGAGGGTTCAGGTTTATATAAATATGATTTAGAGTTACAAAAAGAGTCCATTGTTATTCCACCACCAGGTGTAATGTATGGCGTAATAATGCCGCGCTTATCTTCTTCAGGTAATAAAATAGCATATATACTTAGTCAAAAGGGTAAGCCTTTTTCTGTATTTAGCTACAACTTTGAGACCCATGAAACCAAGCGATTGTTTAAAGCAAAGAAAAGCATAATTAGCTTCGCGTTTGACTGGCTTGCAGACGATAAAGGCGTGATTGTTTTTGAAGACTCTGACCTTTCAACCATTGTGTTTGATGAAAATAATATTATTAAACGCACACTAACGGTTACCCCAGCAATTTCACCTTATTATATTGCAGTTCAATCTGCTAATAGCCTCTTTTACTCAGCAAATAAAACACAAGCATTTTCGTTAATTAAAGCGACTAATCTTTTTAACGAAACTCCTGAGTATGAACCACTCTACAAAAGTGATGAAGACGACTACCACATTGTAGAAGTCATTAATGAGAAAGGGCCAGCGCATATTTTTGTATCCGAGCGCTCTGGCAGCAGTCAGTTGTGGTTATCTCAAAATGGACTTACAAAGCAACTTAGTAACTTTACTTATGAAGGGAAATCTACCTTTGCTATTGGCGGGCTAAGAGTATCGAGTAAGCAAGATCGTGTTTTATTAAGAGTTAATAGCGATATTGCATTTTTTGACGTTATGTCGAACAAGCTCTATACCATAGCTGAGTTTAAAGGGCGAAAAATACTAAACTATGTATGGTCTAAAGATAATGAAAGTATAATTTATTTAGAGCGAAGTGGTTCAGAAAATCTATTTGCTCAGTTTAATTTGTTAACGCGAGACACAACTATATTAGAGGATGTTAAAGCCAACAAATTAATTTCAGGCGCTGACGGTACTAATTATGCAATTACTAATAATCAGTTAGTTAAACTATCAAATAAACAGAGTTGGGAATTACCCAAAGACGCGCGACAAGCACAACTTTTTGCCATTAATGGTAATTACCTCTACTACTCTGATGCTATTTCAAGAGTTGCTCGGCTTAATTTAGAAGATAAAACAGTAAAAGATGTGCACGTGGATTTTAAACCCATCGCATTTTTTATTAGTGATAACAATCAAATTTTCTTTACCGAATCAAAATATAAAGACATGCAAATAATACAGATAAGTTGGAATAACTAGGGTCTGTTGATCTTTCAAGGTTAAATTTGCAGCAGTGTGTTGTTTTTCTTTAATAACATTTTCGATTGTTATACCAATTCGCTTAATTAAATAAGCTATTTTGAGGCTGGAAAAACGTGTTGGTAGCTAGGCAAAAAATTCGCTATTTAGTTGTTCTCGGCAATAGCTCCTGCATTGCTCTACCTTCTGCATCCATGCAGTCGTAAATGAGAATTTTTTAACACAGGTAGCGACACGTTTAGCCCCGCAAAATGATTAAGTATTATTGCGGATTGGTATTATGTTGATAAAGGAAAAATTAGAGCCAAAAAATAGCGAGAAGTGAATCTTCTCGCCATTTTTAATTAAGTGCAATCTCGACAGTTAAATAACCTCAAAGCCGATTAATTTGTCACAACTGGACCTCTATTTATTTAATAGAGGTTTTAAGTAATGCCCAGTATGTGAACGCTCACACTCAGCTACTTCTTCTGGTGTACCTGCAATGAGTATTTCACCGCCGCCAGCTCCACCTTCAGGTCCTAAATCGATAACCCAATCTGCTGTTTTAATTACATCGAGGTTGTGCTCAATAACCACAATGGTGTTACCGTGATCGCGCAGGCGATGTAATACAACAAGCAGCTGTTCAATATCAGCAAAGTGTAAGCCTGTTGTTGGCTCATCTAATATGTAGAGTGTTTTACCTGTATCACGCTTTGATAGCTCGCGTGCTAGTTTTACACGTTGCGCCTCACCACCTGAAAGCGTGGTAGCGGCTTGACCTAAGCGGACATACGATAAACCAACGTCCATTAGGGTTTTAAGCTTACGGGCAATAGCCGGTATTTTGTCAAAATACTCATGCGCGTCTTCAACAGTCATTTCAAGCACTTGGTGTATGTTTTTACCTTTGTATTGTACTTCGAGCGTTTCGCGGTTATAGCGTTTACTCTTACATACATCACACGGTACATACACATCAGGTAAAAAGTGCATTTCAACTTTAATTAAGCCGTCACCTTGGCACGCTTCACAGCGTCCGCCTTTAACGTTAAAGCTAAAGCGACCTACTTTGTAGCCACGTGAGCGCGCTTCTTGTGTACCTGCAAATAACTCACGAATGCCGGTAAATATCCCTGTGTAGGTTGCCGGATTTGAACGAGGAGTACGACCAATTGGGCTTTGATCAATATCGATCACTTTATCAAAATGATCTAAACCGCTAATTGATTTATACGGTGCCGCTTCGGCAGTGGTTGCGCCATTTAGCTCTGTATGAGCAAGTTTAAATAAAGTATCGTTTATTAGCGTTGATTTACCTGAGCCCGATACACCTGTCACACAGGTCATTAAACCAAATGGGATTTTTAAATCCACATTTTTAAGGTTATTACCCGTTGCGCCAAATAGCTCTAGCCATTTGTCGTTCGTTGGGTGACGCTCTTTTGGTATTTCTATTTTACGTACGCCTGATAAAAATTGGCCCGTAACAGATTCTTTGCTTGCTAAAATATCGTCGCGCGTACCTTGTGCAATAATATGCCCACCATGAACACCCGCACCTGGACCAATATCAATAATATGATCAGCGGCTCGAATAGCATCTTCATCGTGCTCTACCACAATAACGGTGTTACCTAAGTCGCGCAAATGGACCAATGTTTGTAATAAACGGTCGTTATCGCGTTGATGTAATCCAATAGATGGCTCATCTAGTACGTACATTACACCTACAAGGCCTGCACCAATTTGACTGGCTAAGCGAATACGTTGAGCTTCACCACCTGATAAAGTATCGGCGCTACGTTCAAGTGATAAATAATTTAGGCCAACGTTAATTAAAAACGATAAGCGGTCGCGAATTTCTTTTAATATTTTTTCAGCTATTTGGCCTTTTTGTCCGGTTAATTCTAAACCTTCAAAAAATTCCATGGCTTCACCAATACTCATGCATGTGATTGCAGGTAAGTTGGTTTGTCCAATAAATACATTTCGAGATTCTTCGCGTAAGCGTGAGCCATGACAGCTAGGACACGCTTGGCTTGTTTGGTATTTAGCAAGTTCTTCGCGTACAGAGTTTGACTCGGTCTCGCGGTAGCGGCGATTCATGTTATTTAAAACGCCTTCAAACTCATGGTTACGCGTAATTAAATCGCCACGGTCGTTACGGTAATTAAACGCAATTTTAGTGCTACCAGAGCCATCTAAAATAATTTTTTTCGATTCGCTGTCTAAATCTTGATAAGGCACGTCTAAATCAAAATTGTAATGATCCGCAACCGCTTGCAGCATTTGATAGTAATAAAAGCTGCGTTTATCCCAGCCTTTAATTGCACCGCCAGCAAGGCTTAACTCTGGGTTATGCACTACGCGATTAGGATCAAAATATTGACGTATACCTAAGCCATCACAGGTTTGACAAGCACCAGCTGGGTTATTAAACGAAAACAAACGCGGCTCAAGTTCAGTCATTGCATAGCCACAAGTAGGGCAGGCAAAATTTGCTGAAAATAGAATCTCTTCAGCGCTGCTATCGTCCATGTATGCTACATGTGCAACACCATTAGACATTTCAAGTGCAGTTTCGAACGATTCTGCTAAGCGTTGTTGTAAGCCATCTTTTACTTTAAAGCGGTCTACAACAACTTCTATTGTATGTTTTTTATGAAGCTCAAGCGTTGGAGGATCAGACAAGTCACATACTTCACCGTCTATACGGGCGCGAATGTAACCTTGGCTAGATAGCTGTTCTAATAACTTAACATGCTCACCTTTACGCTCTTTTACTATTGGCGCAAGCAGCATTAATTTACTGCCCTCAGGTAGAGCCAAAACAGTATCTACCATTTGGCTAACGGTTTGCGCAGCAAGTGGTAAATCATGTGTAGGACATCGTGGTTCGCCAACGCGGGCAAACATAAGTCGTAAGTAATCGTAAATTTCGGTAATAGTACCTACGGTTGAACGCGGGTTATGAGACGTTGACTTTTGCTCAATAGAAATGGCAGGAGAGAGGCCTTCGATGTGATCCACATCAGGCTTTTCCATGAGCGATAAAAATTGTCTTGCGTACGCAGAGAGTGATTCAACATATCGGCGTTGTCCTTCTGCATAAAGCGTATCAAATGCAAGTGATGACTTCCCCGAACCAGATAGACCCGTAATAACTATTAATTTATCACGTGGGATGGTTAGGCTGATGTCTTTTAAATTGTGCGTTCGGGCGCCTCGGACTTCAATGTTTTCCATGCTATCTCGTTTATTACCAAAATTATTTACTCAGTATCGCATAATACGAAGCAATATTAATCCTTGATCAATGAAAAATCCTTACTTATAGGCGATTAATTATTGCCAAGCTTATGGTAGAATCCCAACCTCAATTTTTCATAGAGTAAGATCACGCAGATAATGACCGCATCTTCACTTAATTCACGAGAAAAACGCGCCGCTGTATCACTGGCGAGTGTGTTTGCATTTAGAATGCTCGGCTTGTTTATGCTGATGCCTGTATTGGCTATTTATGGACAATCGCTTGAAGGTTTTTCGCCTATTTGGATTGGTTTTGCCATTGGTGCGTATGGTTTAACGCAAGCTGTATTACAAATACCTATGGGTCGATTATCCGATAAGATTGGTCGTAAAAAGGTTATTGTTGGTGGCTTAGTTGTATTTGCTATTGGCTCTATAGTTGCTGCATTAGCTGACTCTATCCAAATGGTTACCGTAGGCCGTGCTTTACAAGGTATGGGCGCAATAGCCAGTGCGCTACTCGCGTTTGCTTCAGATTTAAGCCGCGATGAGCAACGACCAAAAGTAATGGCCGTTATTGGTATGAGCATAGGAATGAGCTTTGCTTTTGCTATGTTACTTGGGCCAATTGTCGCCGCTTCGTGGGGTATTGCTGGTGTATTTTGGTTGACTGCTATTTTAGCTGTCTTTGGTATATTTATAGTGACCATGCTAGTGCCAAAGGCGGTAAATAAAGCGCCCAAAGGCGATACATTAGCAAGCTTCAGCGACATTAAAAAATTAATTAAACACCCTCAGTTAGCACGATTAAATGCAGGTGTATTGTTATTGCATTTAACGCTAACCACAATTTTTGTGGTACTGCCGAGTCAATTAATTAAAGATGGCTTGGTTGCCGACCATCACTGGTATTTGTATATTCCAGTGCTATTTTTAGCATTTTTATTAATGGTACCAATAATGATTGTGGCCATTAAAAAAGAGAAAGAAAAACAAGCATTCATTGGCTCAGTAGCCTTGTTAACTATTAGTATGTTAGCAATGTCGGTATGGGTTAATAGTGTAGTAGGCATTGCTGTGTGTATGCTGCTTTATTTTGTGGCGTTTAACTTTTTAGAAGCCACTATGCCTGCGCTTGTATCGCGAATAGCACCTGCAAGCCAAAAAGGTTCAGCAATGGGTGGCTACTCATCTAGTCAGTTTTTAGGCGCCTTTTTAGGCGGTATGTTAGGCGGCTATGTAGCACAAACTACAACGACGCAAGCTGTGTTTGCGGCAGCGGCACTTGTTGGGTTAATATGGCTTATTATTGCGTGGAAAATGCAAGTCCCACCCAAGAGTAAAGTTATTAGTTTAATGACCAAATTAGATTCTGAAGAGCATGCTCAAGTACTTGCTTCTCAGTTAGTTGCTTTACCAGGTGTAATAGAAGCAACTGTAGTTCGCGATGAAAGTCGCAGCTATTTAAAGATTAATGATAAAGAATTTGACCTAGACCAAGCGCGTAAAGTCGCTGGTTTAATCTAACATTTATAGGAGATGGTTCCATGGCACGCGGTGTGAACAAAGTAATTTTGGTTGGTAATTTAGGGCAAGATCCTGAAGTTCGTTATATGCCTAACGGCAACGGTGTAGCAAATATTACCCTAGCAACTTCGGATAGCTATAAAGATAAGAACACTGGCCAAATGGTTGATAAAACTGAGTGGCACCGTGTTGTTTTTTTTGGCAAGCTAGCTGAAATTGTTGGTGAATATTGTCGTAAAGGTTCACAAATTTATGTTGAAGGTAAACTTCAAACACGTAAGTGGACCGATCAACAAGGCCAAGAAAAGTACACTACAGAAATAGTCGTAGATGGCTTTACTGGTCAAATGCAAATGTTGGGCGCACGTGGTGGCGATCAACAAAGTGGTGGTTACCAAGGTAATCAATCACAAGGTGGGCAACAAGGTGGTGGTTACCAAGGTAATCAAGCGCAAAGTGCTCAACAAAGCGGTGGTTACGGCCAAAATAATCAAGGCCAAAATAACCAGCAACAAGGTGGTTATGCTCCACAACAGCAAGCAGCACCTGCAGCGCAACCTCAGTCAGCGCCAGCACCACAACAAAATAATCAATACCAACAACCGCAAGGCGGCTTTGCACCACAACAAAATAGTGCACCGCAGCAGCAAGGTGGTTTCGCTCCTAAACCACAAAGTGCTCCGCAAGGTGGTGCATCAAACCCAATGGAACCAACCATTGATTTTGATGACGATATCCCGTTTTAAATGATATAAAGTTATCAGTGTAAAGATAGTTAGATTCTTTACACTTTTTACTCTAAACCCAGTATTCGTACTGGGTTTTTTATGCGTATTGCGCTGTGATGATAATCAAAAAACTATCAATATAAGACCTCATTAGGCTGTAAAGTGAAATAGTATTGTTGGTAATGTTAAATTACAGTAAATTTTATCTTGTATTTAATTGATATATATATCGTTAACACTTACCATTAAACTACTTTCCCCTGATTACACAATGAGAAACATGAAAACTAATATCTTATTTTTATTTCTTGTTTTTCAATTCTTGAGCCCTAGTTCACACGCTCAACCTCCTTCAAATGTTACTCATATTTTATTTATAAATTCAACAAATCAAGATATGCCTTGGTATAAAAGTGTTGAGCTTGGACTGCGTACAGAGCTTACAAAACGTTCTTTTAGTTATGAACTATTTGTCGAAAATATGGATGTAAATCGCTTTGATGAAGTTAATCAAAAACAGTTAATGAAAGACTACCTCAAACAAAAATATAAAAATAAGCACATCGATATCATCGTTACTCAGTCGCCATCTGCAGCGACGTTACTATCTCAATTAGATGATTTTTTTATAAATGCTCCACGAATATACTTAGAGCCAGGCGCCCAGTTTAATCTACCAAAAAAGACCAGCGGAGCTGTGATCCAAGCTAAATTAGATTATGCGCAAGCAACAGCAAATGCTGTTAATTTAATGAAGCCTAAAAAATTGATCGTGATTTTAGATACAAAAAACGATATTGGTATGAGCTTTCATCGAGGACTATTTTCGGTTATTAACCGTGATTTTTCGTATTTAAATGTAGAAAAGTGGTTTGATCTTCCATTACCAGAATTACTCACCAGAGTAAGAAATGCCCCAGCAGATTCAATTATTTTATTTACCCCCATTTTTAGGCGTTACGATAATAAATCACTTAGCCCTTATCAGCTAGTAGAGCGATTAACTGAAGAAAGTCCGGCGCCAGTGTTTAGCTATTGGGAAGTACTATTAGGCTCGGGTGTTGTTGGTGGGTATGTTCTGTCGGGTGAAAAAATAGGCAAACGTATTGCCGATTCAATAGTTTTTTATAATGAAAACAAAGCGTTAAATGAAATTAGTGGTGAAGGGCTTAGTACATACTCATATGATTGGCGACAATTAAGTAAGTTTAATATTGCTCCGCAGAGCTTGCCAGAAGAGTCAATTATCTCTTATTACGAGCCAACTTACTTTGAGAAAAATAAAATATTAATTTACAGCGCTACTGCAATTATTTTTATTCTTAGCAGTTTTTTAGTTTTTGTTTTGTTTTTAAACCAACGCCGTATTCAACTTTTAAAAGAGCTTGATGAAGAAAAGCAAAGATTAGAGTCGCGCGTTAAAGAGCGCACTGAAGAGCTTTTGCACGCCAAGGAGGAAGCAGAGCATCTGACATCCGCTAAGTCTGAGTTTTTAGCAAATATGAGTCATGAAATTAGAACCCCTATGAGTGGAATTATTGGTTTGACTAATATTTTGCTCGAAAAAGGTTTACCTGGTGAGTATGAGCATTATTTAGATAAAATTAAATATTCCTCAGATCAACTCCTGGTGGTTATTAACGATATTTTAGACTTTTCAAAAATTGAGTCTGGAAATATTAACCTTGAAGAATTTCCTTTTTCTGTAAATTCGGTTGTTGATTATATCAAAGCAACCTTCAATGAATTGGCCCAAAGTAAAGGGGTCACATTTGATCTTGTCATTGATGAGGCAGTTAAACTGGACTTAATCGGCGATGTAGTGCGAATAAATCAGGTGCTGTTAAATTTATGCTCTAACGCAATTAAATTCACCCCTCACGGCACTGTATCGGTTTTAATTGAGTCAAGAAAGTTATTAGACGATCCGCAAAGTGTTTGCTTATATTTTACAGTTAAAGACTCAGGTATTGGCATCGCTGAGGATAATCTTAGCAATTTATTTGAATCATTTACTCAGGCAGATAGTTCTACAACTAGGAAGTTTGGTGGTACAGGGTTAGGTTTAACAATTAGTAAGCGTTTATGCCAATTGATGGGTGGTGATATAACGGTACACAGCACTCAAGGTGTGGGTAGTGAGTTTGTAGCTTCGGTGGAAGTTAAATTGAACAACCAAGCGTTGATTGATGATACGCCTAACCTAATCTTTACTGATCCGTTTGATGTATTAATTATAGATGATAATGAAGATGACCTTAAAGTAATTGAAAATCAGTTTACAGCTATGGGTTTAGTATGTACTGCGTGCTCGTCTGCTAAGCAAGCAATTGATATTATTGAACAGAATAAAGAAAAATTTAAAGTCATTATTGTAGATTGGATAATGCCAGCGATGAGTAGTGAAACATTTTTAACGCGTATTTATAATATTAATCCCCAGCTTTGCAATAATATAATTGTACTTACAAGGGATCATGAGGTTTTACTTAATGATGTGGCTAACAAAATAAATATAAACACAATTTTGCAAAAACCTGTTTATTCGAGTGTCTTGTATGAGGAGGTGAAAAGTAGAGTAGTCGGTTCTTTTAATGAAGTGCCTAAATTAAATACTGTGAGTGAACAGTCGCTGGCGGGTATTAAAGTATTAGTTGTGGAAGACAATTCAATCAATCGACTCATAGTTACCAACATACTAGAAAATAGCGGCGCTCAAGTTTACTTAGTTGATAATGGATTAGAGTGCATCCAAACAGTAAAATTAGAGCCGTTTGATATAATTTTAATGGATATTCATATGCCTATCATGGACGGTGTTGAGGCGACTCAAATTATTCGTAATGATAGTGATGAAACTATCGCAAATATTCCAATAATTGCCTTAACAGCTAATGTTATGAAAAATGATATTACACGATACTTATCTATTGGCATGAATGCTCATGTTGCAAAACCCATTAAAACACAAAAACTACGTGAAACTATAATTCGCTGTTTAAATAAATAGTTGCGCTAGACATATAATTTAATATTTTTATCAAATACCTACCGCAATCCCTTCCATTGGCTTGAGCCGATTTTTTAATAACTTAAAAAAATTTATAAAATAGAATTTGACTCACGTGTGTTTGTATGTGAAATTCCATATATTCGATTTTTCGTATATTCACTTGGTAAAGGTTGAGTTATAAATGTCAGAAGTTAATGGGTTACCAAATACAAATAAAACACATAGCGTTGTTCCACACACTAAAAATTTTAACGTTAGTTTTTCTGAGCACAAACCTAAAATTTTATTGTTATATGGATCATTAAGAGCGCGTTCTTATAGCAAGTTGGTAATAGAGGAGAGTGCACGTTTATTAACGTATTTTGGTGCTGAGGTTAAAATTTTTAATCCTGAAGGTTTACCTCAAACCGATAGTGAAGATGAATCACACCCTAAAGTACAAGAGTTACGAGATTTAATGCTTTGGTCAGAAGGGCAAGTATGGTGCTCTCCAGAACGTCATGGGTCAATGACGAGTATATTCAAAAACCAAATTGATTGGATACCACTCAATTTAGGTGGTGTAAGGCCAACGCAAGGTAAAACACTCGCAGTGCTGCAAGTTTGTGGTGGATCGCAATCATTTAATGTAGTGAATCAACTACGAGTATTAGGGCGTTGGATGCGTATGGTAACAATACCAAATCAGTCCTCAGTGCCACAAGCTCATTTAGAATTTGAAGAAAATGGGCGCATGAAACCCTCTCCACTTTATAATCGGATTGTTGATGTTATGGAGGAGTTGATAAAATTTACTTTGTTATTACGAGATCAAAAAGATTACTTTGTAGATCGTTATTCTGAACGTGTGGAATCTGCAGAAGAGCTTAGCCAACGCGTTAATCAAAGCTCTATTTAGGACAGAACAATGGGATTATTTGAACGTTATCTTTCTGTGTGGGTAGCCTTAGCTATTACTGTTGGTATTGTAGCTGGTTCTATAATGCCAAGTGCATTTAGCTTAATTGCTGGTTTTGAATATGCCCATGTAAATATTGTAATCGCAGTACTTATTTGGTTGATGATTTATCCAATGATGGTGCAAATTGATTTTTCATCAATTAAATATGTAGGTAAAAAACCAAAAGGGTTAGTGCTCACTATCGTTATTAATTGGCTTATAAAGCCCTTTACTATGGCGCTACTAGGCTGGTTATTTTTTAAGGGTATTTTTGCCGATTTTGTTGACCCACAAACAGCTACAGAATATATAGCTGGTATGATTTTGTTGGGTGTTGCGCCATGTACCGCTATGGTGTTTGTGTGGAGTCAATTGACAAAAGGCGATGCTAATTACACCTTAGTGCAGGTATCAATAAATGACATAATTATGATTTTTGCCTTCGCACCTATTGCAGGGCTATTACTTGGTGTGACTGATATTACTGTACCTTGGGATACACTGTTATTATCGGTGGTATTGTATGTACTTATCCCGCTGGTAGCCGGTGCTGCTACCCGTAAAAAGCTTGATAAAGAAGATGACCATACGTGTTTAAATAACTTTTTAAAGGTAATGAAACCTTATTCTATTATTGGCTTACTCGCGACAGTAGCGCTATTGTTTGGTTTCCAATCGCAGACATTAATAGAAAAACCAGAGGCAATAGTTCTTATTGCAATCCCGCTTTTAATTCAAACTTACGGTATTTTTGCGATTGCTTATATTGCAGCTAAAAAAATGGGGCTTGCACATAATATAGCGGCGCCTGCATGTATGATTGCCACTTCAAACTTTTTTGAGCTAGCTGTTGCGGTTGCTATTTCATTATTTGGTTTACATTCTGGGGCTGCGCTTGCCACTGTGGTGGGTGTGTTGGTAGAGGTCCCTGTAATGCTAAGCTTGGTATACTTTGCAAATAAAACCCGCCATTGGTTTAATTAAGGCGGTATGCAGCATAATCTCTGCTGGCATACTTTTTAAAATGATCTGTCGATGGCTTTCATCTATTTATAGAATGAAGGGCATAGCTGTTTATTTTTGTAAGCTCTCGTTTATCTGAGTGTTTTTTGTTTAGTGCTATTAATAAACGTTTAAACTTAGTTTGCAGCCTTGTGCTTCTATAGATATTGAACAACACTTTAGTTATTAATATAACGAGTGGCAGGCTATGCAAAAGAGTAAACTCTGGCTTTTAAAGTACTTCAAAGGTATCTCTTTTGTTTTGTTTTTGGTGATACTTATTAGTTTTAATTTCATTTTAAATGATGCATTACATCAAAAAGCACATGTTTCTGGGCAGCAGTTTGTTAAACGCGTTTATGAATTAAATTTATCTCCCTCTATAAATAACGAAGTGTTGGTCGCATTAGCTAAAAATGAAGGCTTTAAGTTAGAGGTGCAAAATTCTTCAGATCACTTTAGGAACTTAGTAAATTTAGAACGCGAAGTTTTTACTTTTAAAACGTTAAGTTTGAGCCTTTATCACTATCCAGTGTGGGTAACACAAAGCTACTTATTTATATTTTTGAATCTGATTATATTAGGCGCTGCTAATTGGTCTTATCGCTGGTGGAGCCTGTTAAAAGTAAACCGTAAAGTAATGCTTAAAAATACAGTTATACAGCCGACTAAAATTATTCAACAAAGGCATAAAAATACTCAACTAATCGAACAGGCAAAAAAATGTGATTTAAGTTCTTTGTATGGAGTTAATACTGCATCACATAACTTATTTTTACTTATTGAGTGTGATTGTAGCTTTGATAAAAAAACGGATATAGAAGCCAATTTTAAAGTCTTAATTACTAAAAAATTAGCCGAACTTAAAGGTGTGTCGGTAAAAATACTAAACTCTAATTACTTAGCGGTTACCTTACCAAACATTTCTATTAGCGAGTTGAATAGCTACGTTGAAAAGCTTCATAAAAATGTGTTTTTAATATGTCAAAATCATCAAAAAAATATTACTCATAAAAATATTAAAATAGGTGCGTGTGATTATCAATTAGGCGCTGATCAAGTGGCGGTTTATAAGTTAGCAAAATCAGCACTCGCGCTATCACAAAGCAGCCTATTGCAGCATTGCCACCGTTTAACGTTAAATCACTGCCAAGAAAAACACCTCTCTAGCAAACAGGTTATAGAAAACATTAAAAAGAATAAATTTATATTATTCTTTCAGCCTGTATTTGAACTCTCTAGTGGAGATATCCTGCAGCATGAAGCTCTTATTCGGGTTAGGCATAGCCAACTTGGTTTACTGGCCGCTCGTTATTTTATTAAGCAGGTTTATAGTGATCAAGACGCTTTAATATTAGATAAAGCTGTAATAACACAAGTCAAAAAGCTAATGCTCAGTGAGTCTTCGGCTTTAACAGTTAGTGTAAATCTACACCCTAAAAATTGGTTTAATACTGTATTTTGGGAGTGGTTAGCCAATCAAATGGCAGAGCTTAAGTTAAATACTAAATTACAATTTGAAATAAGTGAGGCAGAATTTTTTACTCATAGAGAGTCGATAACTCATGCATTTAATGTTATTAAAAAAGGGCATTCACATATTGTGATTGATAATGTAAAAAGCAGTGAGAAAGTAGCCATGCTAGTTGACTATAACCAAGTATGTGGGCTTAAGTTATCTTACGAACTGGTTCATTTATTAGATGAAAAAACTCAAAATCAAAAGAAAATAAAAAGGATAGTCGAAGCCGCTAGTCTTTTAAGTCTACCCGTATACGCGGTGGGCGTAGAGACTCAAAAAGAGCTACTTACGCTTACCAAATTGGGGGTGGTAGGAGCTCAAGGTTTTTACTTTTCAGAGCCGCTTCAAGAGTTTACGCAAGCGGTATTTAATTAAGATCTAGATTAACCCTCTATATTTAAGCCCATTTAATCCTTGAAGCCCGCCGGTATGAACAGCAATAATTTTACTCCCAGATGGGAAATAATCTTGCTCAATAAGCTGCCACAATGCATACATCATTTTTCCGCTATAAATAGGCTCAAGTGGCAGATTATAAGTGCGGCCCATATCTTGGCAAAACTGCCATAACTCAGGTGAAAACTTACCATAACCCCCATCATGAAACTCTGTGAGTAACTGCCAGTTAGTTTGGTTATTAGCTCTAGCGCTCAGCTTTTTTATTTCTTCACTTAAGTATTCAGCTTGTTTTAATACCGCTATACCAATAACTTGTGTTGTTGAAGCACTGCCTTCTATTAGTCCAGCAAGCGTGCCACCACTACCTGTAGGACAAACTAAGTAGTTATGTTCGGGTAAGCTTTGTACTAACTCTTGACACCCTAATAAAGCATGTTCATTTGTACCACCTTCAGGGATGATATAAGCGTTTGGAAAACGCTCTTGCAGAACATAAAGGTATTCGGTGTCGTGACGTTTTCGATATTCTATACGATTAACAACATGTAGGTTCATACCACAATGTTTTGCAAACTGAATTGTTGGATTGTTGTTATCAAGTTCTGGTCCGCGGATAATCGCGTGAGTTTTTATATTAAATTCTTTTCCCGCAGCTGCGCAGGCGTGAATATGGTTTGAAAATGCACCACCAAAAGTCAGAAGTTCTGTCTTATTTATCTTTTGCATGTACGCTAAATTATATTTTAATTTACGCCATTTATTGCCACTTATTAACGGATGAAGCAAATCATCACGTTTTATACCTAAATAAATATTTCTCTTTTTTAGAAACGAGCTATCTATTTGTTGTATTTGGCTATTTTCATCTATTTTGAATGTTTCATGCATTTTTTTGGTTTTCAATTTGGCAAAGTAGTTAAAATGTACGACACTTATTTCATACATAATTAACATTAGTAGCTATATGAAAGAAAAGCTGTTTTCGTGGTTAAATCGTAGTTTAGATCCAAATACAGCTATTGGTGTTGCAACTTACGCAGATACTGTTAACGCAGTATGTTTAAAAAAACAAAGCGACCAATGGATGGTTCACAGTTCTCACAGTGTTAATGTGTCTGAGCAAACTGATTATACCGCTGCAATTGTTGCTTGTACAAATGAGGTTTCTACTGATATTTGTGCCGTTAATTTAGTTATACCGCACTATTTTTATCAAATAGTGCAAATGGATAAACCAAATCTCAGCGATGAAGAAATAATTCAGTCACTCCCTTGGACTACAAAAGATTTAGTTGATATAGCCCCTGAAAATATTGTGGCTGATTTTATTGATTACCCAATAACACTCACAATGCAAAGCAGCAAAATGAATGTATTTATTACTAATAAGCTGCAGCTGCTTCCGTTTATAGACAGCTTTGGACAGACCAAGCCCGTTTTACGTGCAATGACCTCTGAGGAGATGGTGTTAGTCACCTTGTTTGGTACGCATAAAGAGGCACACATGCTGATTGTGCAGCATGCTAGTCATGAGCCTCGAATCTTAATTATTCGTGATGGGCAATTAGTTTTAGCTAGGCGATTAAACGGTTTTTTAGGTATTGCTGATAAAGATCAAAACCAAGAGTTAGTAGATGCGTTAGGGTTAGAAATTCAGCGTTCGATGGACTTTTTTGAAAGCCAGCTCAAGCAACCACCAATTCGCAGCATTCAGTTACAGTGCGACGATTTATCGTCATTAACTCTTAGAGCTGGCCTTGCAGAGTTTTTACAAGTAAAGGTTGTAGATTTTGAGCCTAACTTAGAACTAGCGCAGCAATTAGAGCCAAATTTTTATTATGCACTCGGTGCAGCCTATCAATTAACAGATCCTGAGTCTGTGCTATGAAAACCCGGATTAACTTTTATCATAAAACCCTTCGAGTGCGGCGAGACCCAGTCCCTTTATCGGGAATGATTACGTTGTGGTTAGGTGCGCTATTAATCATTGCGATCACGTGGGCTTTTTATAGTTATAAAACATATTCTAATAAGCTTGATTTAGAACAAAATAAGGAATACCTCAAGCAAGGAAAAGCTCAGTTAGAAGTTGTAAAACAGCAGTTAGCAGAGAAGCAAAATAAAGCACTATTTATTAATGAGCTAAAAACACTTCAGCAAGAGGTTTTGCATAAGCAGCAAATATTTACCTATTTAGAGCTAAGCACAGATCAATCTGCAACCGATTACGCTCAGGTAATGCAAGATTTGGCAAAGTATCACGAACCTAACATTTGGTTGACCCACATTAAGTTTGCAGGGAAAAGTGTGACGCTTCAAGGGCAAGTATCGCAGTCAAAATTTTTACCTATTTGGTTTAGTAATTTAAAACAATCGTCATTTTTTATTGATAAAGAGTTTTCAGTTTTAGAGCTTTCGACGCAAGGCGGTGTGAGTAAATTTAACGTAGCGACAGACCTTAGTGATGAGGGCGATAGACCATGAGCCAAGAAGCAATTAGCCCGAATAATAAAAGCAAAGGTTGGCCATTGTGGGTCAAATATAAAACACAGTTTGCATCGCTACAAAAACGTGAGAAGTATTCCACCTTATTTGTTGGTCTGTTTATAGTGATTTACCTCGGTCTCTGGTTTGTTATTTTTCCACAGCAAGATGAAGTTGCCAATATACGTTCAAAGCACAATATAACGCTGCAAGAGTTGCAGCAGATAAACACACAACTTTCTATGTTAAATCAAGCACTAAACTACGACTACACTAAGGTTTTACGCGGGCAAATTGCACAAACTAGAGACGAATTAGCCGAAATAAATAATCAACTTAGTAGTTTTAGCCAAGGCTTTGTTGCTGCTAAAAATGTACCTGCCGTTTTAAAAGATTTGCTCGTAGATAGTAGCGATGTGAAAGTAAGTAGCTTTAATGTCAAACCAGCACGAGCTATCGATGTAGAAAAGCTCGGTGAGCATGATACGCAAACATTATTTTTTGAGCATCAAATGGTGGTTACTTTACAAGGCAGTTATTTCAACTTACAAAAATATTTAGCTGCATTAAAAAACAATCAAAATAAGTTATTAATACAAGAGTTTAGTTATCAGGTACTAGAGTACCCTCAAGCTGAACTCGTCCTACATATAGCTACAGTGAGCGCTAATGAAAAATTTATCGCGTTATAGTATTTGTACTTTGGCTCTTTACATTATTGCGCCGAGTGCGCTTGCGCAACTTCGCGATCCGACTCAGCCAAATATGTTCGTGGGTAACAATAGTCCCACTAAGCAAAGTACAGAACTTAAATTGCAATCTATTATTAAAAACAGTACAGCATTTAAGGCTATTATTTCCGGCCATATTTATCGAGTGGGTGATGTTGTAGACGATTTTCGGGTGCTAAGCATTAACTCAAAACACGTTGTGTTAGCAAATGATGATAAACAAATAAAATTAGAATTATATGACTATGAAATTAAAAAATAATTTATCTCACCCGTGGCTTGTTCTCTTTTTGTTGCCTACGTTTTTAACGGCTTGCCATAGCTTTAAACCAGGTAAAGAGATTAAAACGCATATAGAGCAAGAGTTAGTAGAAAAACCAACAAAGCCTAAAGCCATTGCGCCTCTACAAATGCCAAGCGAACTTACACAAAGCTTATTGTCATCTATAAATAATGAGCAAACGATAAGTGATGATTTATCTATCAAGCGTTTTGATGTTGCTGCAAATGATGTTGAAATAGGCGCTTTTTTTGCAGGCTTAACAGACGATACTCCTTTTAGTGTTGCTGTACACCCAGAAGTAAATGGCACAATTAGTTTAAACCTAAAAAGCGTTACGTTTAACGAAGTCATTGCTGTTATTAAGCGTATGTACCCTTTAGATATTGTAAATGAAGGGCGAATTGTACAAGTATTACCAGCCAAAATGCGCACAGAAACGATACCTGTAAACTACTTGATGATGCAACGTCATGGTCAATCTACAGTGAGTGTTGTTGCTGGTGGGGTTAGTCAGTTTGCACAAAGTGGCAATGGATCGAATAGTTCAAATTCAGGCAGTGGTAACCAACAAAATAGTAGCTCTGGTGGTGACAACCAAAGCTTGGATTTAAATGGCTCTCGTATCCAAACAATTAATAAAAATGATTTTTGGCAAGAATTAGAAGTAGCCCTTAAGTCTTTAATTGGCGCAAGCGATGGGCGCTATGTTGTTGCAAGCCCACAAGCTAGTTTGGTTACAGTAAATGCATTGCCCAGTGAAATTAGTCAGCTAAAAGAGTTTTTACGTCAAAGCCAAGAAAACCTGCAACGCCAAGTTATTCTAGAAGCAAAAATAATAGAAGTAACTTTAAAAGATGAGTACCAACAAGGAGTTAACTGGGAGCGTATAGCCAGTGGTTTAGAAGGTGGGATTTCGTTTGCTACAACAGCGGGTTCTACAATTAGTAATAGTATTTCGGCTGCAATTGGCGGAGCGTCATCGCTAACCATTCAAAAAGGTGACTTTAACGGGGTTATTAATTTGCTAGAAACCCAAGGCGATGTGCAAATGTTATCTAACCCTCGGGTTACGGCTACAAACAATCAAAAAGCAGTTATAAAAGTAGGGCAGGACGAATATTTTGTTACTAACGTATCAAGTACGACGGTAACAGGTACTGCTACAACTACCTCGCCTGAGATAGATTTAACGCCGTTCTTTTCTGGTATTGCGCTTGATGTAACGCCGCAGATTGATAAGTATGGCTCAGTCATTTTGCATGTTCACCCTTCAGTAACTGAGACAGAGGAGCAATTAAAGGTAATTACTTTAGACGATCAACGTTTTGAGTTACCTCTAGCGCAAAGCAACATTCGAGAGTCAGATACCGTTATTCGCGCTCAAAGTGGCGAAATAGTGGTTATTGGTGGCTTGATGCAAACGTCAACTCAGGATGAAGAATCTAAAACACCGGTGTTGGGTGATATCCCGCTATTTGGCAATTTATTCAAAAGTATTCGTAAACGCCAAGAGAAAAAAGAACTGATTATCTTAATCAAACCAACCGTTGTTATGCCCGACACTTGGAAAAAACAACAAGGTGAAAGCCGTCAGCTTTTAAAAACATGGTATGAAAACTAACTATGTATTTAAGCTTTTTTAATTTAAGTGAAATGCCTTTCACGTTAACCCCTAACACACAATTTTTTTGTGCGCTTGAGCCGCACCACGAAGCGATGCAAGTGTTAACAACTGCCATTGAAATGGGGGAGGGGTTTATTAAGGTTACCGGTGAAGTTGGGACTGGTAAAACATTGCTTTGTAGAAAGTTATTAAACCAACTTGAGCCAGATTACATTGTGGCTTATTTACCTAACTCTTATTTAAGCCCAGAAGAGCTTAGATGGGCGATTGCAGTTGAGCTGGGCATGGATGTAGATAAAGCATTGGATCAACAAGCACTAGGGCAGCTTATAAATCATCATTTACTCGACTTACAAGAAGACAATGAGCGTGTAGTACTTTTGATAGATGAAGCGCAATGCTTGAGCTGGGAGACTCTAGAAGCGCTTAGATTATTTACAAACTTAGAAACAGAAAGCGAAAAGCTGATCCAAGTAGTGCTATTTGGACAACCAGAACTTGATGAAAAACTGGCAAATAATAAAGTAAGGCAGTTACGCCAACGTATCAGTTTTTCGTATAAATTAAGGGCGATGACTGGTGCTGAGGTTGTTTATTATATTAATCATCGCTTACAAATTGCAGGGTTTAATCGGCCTCCTTTATTTAATAATAGTATGGGGCTTAAGATTGCCAGAGCAAGTCGTGGAATTCCTAGATTAGTTAATATTTTATGCCACAAAGCACTATTACAAGCGTACGGTGAAGGGTTAAATACAATAACAAATCGCCATATTCAGCTTGCCATAAAAGATACTGAAGACTGCGCAAAATACCGGACAGGCCAATATTGGAGTTACAGCGCGTTAATGTTTAGTGTTTTAGCTATTGCTGCCATATGGGTCTGGAGGCAGTGGTTATGAGCGTTATAAATAATATGCTTAAAAATATTGAGCAACGTGAAGCTAAGCAAGTAAGTATTCAAGAAGGTGTAAGCGTAAAGCCAATTTATGATGTAAGAAACATTGTATTTAAAGCCGTAATTTTACTTATTATGCTAAGTGTTATTTTTTTAGCATACCTGTATTTACCTACCGCCGACAAAAAAGAGACCCAACGTGAGCCTGTGTTACCACAGCAAAAAATGGTTGCGGTTATAACCTCTAATTTATCTGACTCCCAAGATGAAAAAAGCCCTGCAGAACCTTTGGTTGAGCAAGAAGCTGTGAAGGCAGTTATGCCAATTGAGCAAATAAAGCCAAAAGTGAATGATTTAGCTGAACCCAAGTTGAGTGAAGCTACATTATTGGTTTCTCAGCCAGTAGTTGAGCCGGTTGTAATTGCCGAGGTTAAACAAAGCTTAGCACTAGCTAATAATAAAGAGTTAGCCGCTAGCGAAGTTACTGTGAGTAAGCCAAAAATTACGCTAATGACTAAAGCTAAGCCTCAAAATACTATGATTAAAAGCGTGGCAGAAGCTAAGTCGCCACAGGCTTTATTGGTTGAGCAATTAGCGGCAGCTAAGCAGGCAATACAGTTTGGCTTATACAACGAAGCTATAAGTGATTTAAACGTGATTTTAGCGCAATCGCCTTTACATGTTGAGGCTCGAAACTTACTGGCTGCAACTTACTTTAAACAACAAGATATAAATTCTGCACAGCAGGTTTTGCAAGCGGGTATTCGCCAAAATCCTAACGTACTTGAATGGCGTGTAATGCTAAGCAAAATTCTTATTATGCAACAACAGTATGAAGGGGTATTGCTGCTTTTAAGTGATGAATTTGAGCCTCAAGCGAATCTTGATTTTTGGGTGCTGCAAGGGACTGCCGCGCAAAGTGCAAGTAAGCACCATAAAGCACTTGAAAGCTTTAAACATCTTACAAAGCTTCAGCCTAGTCAAGCCAAGTGGTGGCTTGCACTTGCAACCTCAAAAGATGCACTGGGAGAATACCTGGATGCTAAACAACTTTACAAAGTAGCTCTAGATTTAGGTGGATTAAATACTGCTATGACTCAGCATGCATTACAGCGTTTAGTTGCGCTAAAGGAGGCCGTATGAGACCTAGTTTAAAAATGCGCTTAGGCGATTTACTTGTTCATGAACACATGATCACCGAAGCGCAACTAAGTGAAGCATTAAATGTTCAAGCAGCGACAGGTCGTAAATTAGGTTCGACACTTATTAGCCTTGAGTTTATTAGTGAGCCACAACTATTACGCTTTTTAGCGCAGCAATTACAGGTACCTTTTTTAGATATATCACAGCGAAAAATATCACATGATGTATCTAAACTTTTATCTGAAGTATATGCGCGTCGTTACAGAGCATTAGTAATTGAAGATAATGGTGACTCTGTTTTGCTCGCGATGAGCGATCCTGCTGATTTAAGGAGCCTTGATCAACTTGCGACTATGCTTGCTCCTAAACGAATAGATTTAGCCGTTGTTCAAGAAAGCCAAATTATGGCTGCGTTTGACAACGTGTATCGCCGTACAGATGAAATTACCAACTTTGCAGCACAACTTCATGAAGAATATCAAGACGTAGAAGAGTTTGATTTAAATTCTTTAGGTGATGAGACATCAGATGCAACCGTTGTAAAGTTACTGCAATCAATATTTGAGGATGCTGTACAAGTTCGTGCATCCGATATTCACATTGAGCCAGATGAAGGCTTGCTTCGCATTCGTCAACGTGTAGATGGCATATTGCAAGAGCACACTCTTAACCAAGTAAAAATAGCATCGGCATTAGTGCTACGTTTAAAGCTTATGTCGGGATTAGATATATCTGAAAAACGCCTCCCTCAAGATGGCCGGTTTAATATAAAAGTGCGCAGCCATAGTATTGATGTGCGTTTATCTACCATGCCGGTTCAGCATGGTGAGTCAGTCGTAATGCGCCTGCTTGACCAATCCGCAGGATTACTATCGTTAGATGAAACGGGTATGCCTGTACACATATTAAAACGTGTGCGCAGCATTATAAAACGTCCCCATGGCATGGTTTTAGTTACCGGGCCAACAGGTTCGGGTAAAACAACCACACTATACGGTGCACTAAGTGAGCTAAATCAACAAGAAAGTAAAATTATTACAGTAGAGGATCCTGTTGAGTATCGTATCGGTCGTATTAACCAGGTACAAATAAATAATAAAATAGGGCTGAGCTTTGCCGGTATTTTACGGACCGCTTTAAGGCAAGATCCTGACATTATAATGGTTGGTGAAATGCGGGACCAAGAAACCGTAGATATTGGGTTAAGAGCCGCTTTAACAGGTCATCTTGTGTTATCAACGCTACATACTAATGATGCAATCACTAGTGCTATGCGGCTAATTGATATGGGGGCACCGGCTTACTTAGTGGCAAGTTCACTGCGCGCTATTATTGCCCAACGATTAGTAAGACGAGTATGTAATGACTGTAGAGTACCGTACTTGCCAGATCATCAAGAAATAAGCTGGCTAAAATACTTAGGCGAAGATGTTACTGAAGCTCAATTCTCCAAAGGGCAAGGTTGCACTGCATGTAACCATAGTGGTTATAAAGGGCGTGTAGGTATTTTTGAGTTGCTCGAAATGGATGATGCAATGATGGATGCATTACGAGTTAACGACACGCAAGGTTTTGCAAAAGCTGCTAAAAATAGCGCGAATTTTTCGCCGCTCTCAACAATGGCATTAAACTACGCCAAGCAAGGTATTACCTCTTTAGATGAAGTATTTAAAGTGGCTGAATATATCCCAGAAATAGTAGGGGATATTGATGCAACTATATAGCTACAAAGCGAAAGACAGCAAAGGTATGTTGGTTAAAGGCCAATTAGAAGCGAGTAACCAAGCTGGCGTAGCTGATAGTTTAATGAAGCGTCAATTTATACCAATATCAATCTCTTTAGTTGAAACAAAAAATAACATCAAAATTTTTGATAATTTATTTGTCGAAAAAATAACGCTAGACGACATGATTATGTTTTCTAGGCAAATGTATTCGCTATTAAAAGCGGGTATACCAATTATACGAGCAATGGTTGGGCTGGCAGATACAACGCAAAATAAAAAATTTAAAAATGTACTAATAGAAGTTACCAAGCAGCTTGAGCAAGGCCGTGACTTATCCAGTGCAATGGCGATACATAACGAGGTATTTAGCCGTTTAACAGTATCAATGGTAATGGTTGGTGAAGGCTCTGGACGATTAGAAGATGCGTTTTATCAACTCGCTATTTATTTTGAGAAAGAACAAGAAACCCGAAAGCGTATAAAAGCAGCTATGCGCTACCCTACTTTTGTTATTTTGGCTCTAGTAGCGGCTATGATTATTTTGAATATTTTTGTTATTCCTACCTTTGCCAGTATGTTCGAAAAATTTGATGCTGAATTGCCATTAATGACTCAAATATTAATTGGCACTAGCAGCTTTTTTGTTAACTACTGGTGGTTATTATTGGTGATGGGTATTGGTTCTGTTTTTGCTTGGAGGCGTTATTTAAATACAGAGCCTGGACGCTTTAAGTGGGATCAATATAAATTAAAAATTCCATTTATTGGGGATATTTTAAAACGGACATTGCTTGCGCGCTACAGTCAAAGTTTAGCTATGGTATTGCGCTCCGGTGTGCCTATGACCACTGGTTTATCACTAACAGCGCATGCCGTAGATAACAGCTATATGGAAAAAGCGATTATTACTATGCGCCAAGATATAGAAAAGGGCGATAGTTTACTCAGGGCATCAAAAAGTTCTGAGCTGTTTTCTCAGCTTGTATTACAGATGGTGGCGGTAGGTGAAGAAACGGGCCGGGTTGATGAGCTACTTCAAGAAGCTGCTGATTATTATGAGCGTGAAGTTGATTATGACTTACGAAGTTTAACCGCAAAAATAGAACCTATTTTAACTGTGTTTGTTGCCATTATGGTGCTGATTTTAGCATTGGGTATTTTTATGCCTATGTGGAACATGATGTCGGCAATCAAAGGGAATTAAAGTGAACACAACAATAACTTTCTCAAAAGGTTTCTCATTATTTGAGTTAGTTATTGTTGTTATTTTACTGGCAGTCATTTTGAGCTTTGCTATACCTCAATATATAGGTATTAAAAATCAAGCGCATAATGCAAGCGTTGACGCTATAGCAGGTAGTTTTTCATCAGCTGTTGGCATGGTTAGAGGACAATGGGAGTTAGAAGGTAGGCCAAACAGCAGGTCAAACAAAACATTTGTTAACTATGCAGGGGTAATAGTTGGTGTTGATGGGACGTTAGGTACACCAACAAGCGATGAAACAGAAAAAAAAGATACTCGTGCAGAAGTTATAAATGCGAATAAATGCCGCCAAGTTTTAAATATAATTTTACAAGATGCACCCAGTAGTACGTTAAGTAATGAATTATCGATAATAAAAAGTGTAAGTTTTTTAGTTAGGTACAATGCAGAAAATACGCAATGCGTCTATTATTTAACTCACACCATTGATGTTAAAAGTATACCTACCAATACGGGGGAAATATCAGGTCTAACAGGTTTTTCATACTTTGCTAAAACAGGCAAAGTAAAAATATTTAAAAACTAAGTAATTAAAAAGAGGCTTATTTATGAAAACGCAATCGTTAAAAAGTTTACCAATAAATAAACAAGCAGGTTTTACACTTGTTGAATTGATCATCGTAATTGTTATTTTAGGCATTTTAGCTGTTACCGCAGCACCTCGCTTTTTAAACTTGCAAGGTGATGCCAATGCTTCAACACTTGAAGGCTTACAGGGCTCTATTCGCAGTGGTATGAATATTGTGAATGGCAAATCTATTATTGCTAGTGATCACAAAAAGGAAACGGCTGAAGTTACTGTAGATACAGGGGATGCAGTCGATACAGTTTATGGTTACCCAGCAGCAACCCTTGCTGCATTTGAAGCATTTTTAGATGTTAGTTTCGCTACTGATGATTCTGCGGATTTTAATCTAGATGATTCAGCAACCGATGGTACTTTAATCATTTACCCTAACAGTTATGTAAAAGGAGATGATTGCCGTATCGATTATAAGCAAGCTACTGCGACGACAGGCCCTGTAGTTGTAACTCCTCCAGTGATTACACTTGTTACTACGGGCTGTTAATTACATAAATGATAAGCAGTAGTAGGCAACGATTGCGTGGCTTCACACTCATTGAGTTAATTATTACTCTAGTGATATTGGGAATACTGTCGGTAACGGCAGTTCCTAAATTTCTGGGCAGTTCAACAGAAGACGCCTATTCGTATCGAGACCGTACTTTAAATGCACTTAGGACAGTGCAGCTACGTGCAATGCAAAATACAGCAACAACAAGTTGCCATACCCTTTATATAACCTCCACACTTATTGCTCCCCCCACACCTGATACATGTAACGGTGGCTCTGATGTAAACAACACCGATCATTTAGTGGTGCAAATAGACACACAAAGAAGTGATATAACATTTAGTGCTTTAGATAGTAACGCGAACATTTTTACCCAAATTAGTTTTGATGCTTTAGGCAAATCAAATCAAACCTGCACTACGCAATGTCGAATCGATGTTGGATTAGCTGGCGTATGCATAAGTGGAGAAGGGCTAATATATGCGTGCCCTTAAAGTAAAAGGCTTTACTTTAATTGAGCTTATTATTGGCATAGTCATGTTTGCGATTGCATTGAGTATTATTACAGCTTTAATTGCCCCACAAGCCAAAAAAAGTGCAGAGCCGATTGTGGCTTTAAGAGCCTCTGAATTTGGTCAATCACTAATGAACGAAATTCAAAGTAAATCATTTGATGAACACAGCGACAGAAGCTCTCCTTTTAAGCGGTGTGGCGAAATATCTATAGGTGCTGAGGCTTGTACCGCACCTGCTGACTTCGGAGTAGATAACTCAGAAACCAGAACCAGTTATAACGATGTAGATGACTATATTGCACTGTCTAACCAGCCTATTACTAATAGCTTAGGTGAGGTGTTAAGCCAATACAGTGACTTTAACTTAGTTATTACAGTCCAGTACGATAGCGACTTTAACGAATTGACCATTAACGATGGCACAACCTTTAAGCGTATTACTATAGAAGTAACATCACCCTTAGGCGAAGTTTACGGATTTAGTGCTTATAAGGGGAATTACTAATGCAAAGAGCCAAATATCAAAATGCATTTACCCTTATAGAGCTACTACTTGTTATGGTGATTATTGGTATTTTAGCCGTAAGTGCATTTTCGTTTATTGGTGCCGGAGTCAGTATTTATTCGCAAGGGGTTGAACGCCAAGAAGCTGTAGCCCAGGCCCGCTTTTTAATAACGCGACTTAGTAAAGAACTTCGCCACGCTACACCAAATTCATTAAGGCTTTCTTGCGATAACAGTACTAGCGGAGCATGTGGTGCTCAGCAGTGCTTAGAGTTTACGCCGTTTTTATCGGCCACTCACTATACAAATTACTTACCAACTGTAGCGCCTTTTAATGTTAGCGCTGTCGATTTTGAACTTAATAATTTAACGCAGCCGCAAGCTGGAGATTGGGCAACTATTTACCCGTTAAGCAGCGCTGATATATACGATGATAATAATAATAAGCGTTTAAAAATATCAGTATTTAATAGCTCCGCCACTAGTGCAATTGATGAGTGGCAATTTAGTAAAGCGTTTGCCCAAGAGTCGCCAAGTAAGCGCCTTTATTTACTCTCTCAACCTGTAAGTTTTTGCGTTGAAGGGCAGTATTTATATAGATATACCAATTACGGTTTTACTGTTAATCAATTAGATGCCGTGAGCTTACAAATAAGCAGTGGTGTTAAACGTGATTTATTAGGTATTTACATTGCTAACAATTTAGCGAGCGATTTATTTTTTACTCTTGATTCACTCTCTCTACAAAGAAACGCTGTGCTTAATGTGAATGCGCAAATGCAATTTAACGATACTGAAGTAATGAGCTTTAACCATGAGGTACATATTCCTAATGTACCTTAAAAAAAATCCTCCCGGAAAAGCCTTACCCAGTAAACAAAAAGGGAACTTAATAATAGTTTCTTTGGTAATTATTGTTGCTTTATTAGCACTAGGATTAGCATTAGTTAAAGTGCTTTCTGGTGCATCTCAACAAAATACCATTGAGTACTATGGGGCTCGCGCTTTTATGGCAGCACAAAGCGGATTAGAAAGTGGCTTAACGCAACTATTTCCAACAAATAGCTCAGTTCAGAGCTGTACATCAGTTGCTACTGATTTAACCTTCCAAACTGCATATTTAGCTAACTGTAAAGTAGTGGTGAGTTGCGATGAATATATAGACTTACCTGATAGCAGTACAACAAACGGGCTTGTAAATATATATTACTTACAAAGCAGTGCAACGTGCGCCGCAATTGATTGCCCTGTAGGGAGTAGCTGCAGAAAAGATTATTGGCAAACACAAAGAACGCTCAGTGTGGAGGCTAAAACCTTACCATGATGAAAAATGTATTGGTTACTATATTTTTTAGCTGCGTGTTACTTTGTAATTACGCAAATGCAGTGCCTCCAAAAATCGAGGGCCGTTATATAGAACTGCAAGATACATATACATCGCCTGTTTGGACAAAAGTTAATTTTCAACAGCAATATATAACGCCTCCTGCTGTTTTTATGCTTTCGACAAACCAAGGCGGAAACCCTGCAATAATAAGAATACGTAATATAACCACAACTAGCTTTGAGGCTCTACCGCTTGAACCCTCTGGGGAGGACGGCGGGCATATTAGTATGGGGGCGCACTATTTAGCTGTTGAGTATGGTGTGCATCAATTTCCTGATGGGACAATTATGGAAGTGGGCAGTACAGACTTATTACTCGAATTACAGTATGGCTCTAAATCTGGTTTTGCTCCACTGACACCTAAGGGATATAAATCACTGACATTTGCTGAACCGTTTACTCAAAGGCCAAACTTTTTCCATTCATTACAAACACTCAATAGCATAGACAGCAATCCACCAACGCAAGCATTAATACCATTTTTAACAGTTGCAGTAGAAAGTAATTCTCTATCTGCCAGCGGCGTTAATATTGCTTTAGAAGCATCTGAAACAGCACTTGGGGTTATAAAAACCGAAACTGTTGCTTATATGGCTGTAGAGCCTGGAAGTAATCGCACATTTTCTGACGATAATGGCGTTGAGGTATCATGGGAAACCTTTTTTACCGGCTTTGAAGTCGACGGCTGGAGCAATGGCTGTAATTACTTTAGTTTTACTAATAATTTTAGTGTTGCTCCGTTAGTTGTAGCAAGTAAAAACTCACGCCAAGAAGATGATGGCGGATGGCTACGTAGCTGTAACCTAAGGACTGACAGGCTAGGGCTTGTTGTTGACGAAGATCGTGATGGCGATAACGAGCGCCGTCACGTAAACGAGGAAGCATCAATACTCGCCATGACCAGTACCTTTGTATTTAACGGTGATATTTTAGATTGTGATACGTTATTCCCTGGCGCTATTTCTACCTATAACAATGGTGAGGTGCAGTTAGTTCAGGGGGTAGAAATAACAGATGGCAATGCGCAGTTTGTCACCACTACAAACTTAATTTCTACAGCGCTGACGAGCCCTCCTTTGTGTAATGGTCAGGCGTGTGTTGCTGGTGGCTATAACTCTTTAGAGCCAAATCAAGCAGCGCAGGTGCCAACGGTTACAAACGATGGTAGCTCAACAGGGCCCGTACCTACTTCTTTAGCTGGCGACTATTTTTACGATGAGTTGCAGTTAAGTATGCTGGAAACACAGTACAGAGTAATAGCGCCTACACGTATTTTTTTAAAAGACACAACCTCACTATTATCAACTTCATTTTTGAATATCGGTAAAACAAAGATAGTGGTCGAAACTGGCGCGTATTTAGCGATTTATGTTGATGGTGCGATTGCTATTGCAGCCGATGCCAATATTGCGGCCTATATTGTTGCCACTGGTGAGGTAAGAATCGCACAAAATGTAACGTATCAGGGGTCAATTACATCGGCTACTCAAATTATTACCGAAGGGAGCTCAACGTTTGACGCTCTACCAGTACCCGAAAGTATCCCTGGTTTTTGTGGTATTTATACACCACAAACCCTAGATCATTATCGTTTAACAATAAGCGATAACAATGCTCTAACGTGTGAAGCTAAAGAGATGACACTCACAGCCTGCGCTAATGATGCCTGCGATTTATTATTTGCTGAGCCGTCTAGTTTAAACCTTTCTCCAGATAATAGTGGGCAACAAAGCTGGGTTACAGGAGAGAATATTAATTTTACAGGATCAGCGGTTGTCGAATTTGCTAAACGCACCACAGGCAGTGTTACATTTGGATATAACACTGCAGAGCCTTCTGCCCCTCTGCGTTGTTATATTGCAGGTAATAATGTTGGATTAAGCGGCTGTAAAGTTACATTTTCTGATGCCGGATTTATTTTTAATAATGATACAGATGTAAATACTACCATTCCTACTCAGTTATCAGCAAAGCCTTCAAATACTGGATTTAATGCAAAAGAGCTATCTATTCAAGCGGTAAAAACTAATACCACTACGGGCGTATGCGAAGCTGCATTTCCTGCTGGTGGCGATGTAAGCTTAGATTTATCGTATACATGCAGCGCGGGTGCAAGTTGCTCTGATACGGTTTCACTTAGCAACAACAATAATACCTTTGCGGTAGAGCAAGCTTCTAAATCGTTCATACTAAACTTTGATAGTGAGTCTAAAGCCCCGATTGTTATAAATTATCCCGACGCAGGAAAGTTGAGTTTAAATGTAAATACCAATTTAATTTTAGACCCAGTCACTAATTTATCAGTAAATCTAACGGGTAGTTCAAATGAGTATGTTGTAAAGCCATTTGGATTAGCGATGGAAGTTGCAAGTGATGGTTATGCAGCAGACGCTGATGGGAGTTTATTTAGACTAACGGGCGAAGCATTCGATTTAAAAATGAATGCGGTGCAGTGGCAAACAGGTCAAGACACTAACAACGATGGTTACCCAGATAACTACAGCAATATTACAAATAATACCATTGCCAAGCATTTTATTACAGAGCAACCGCTTGTAGAGGCATTACTTAAAGCGCCTACGCCAGGCGTTCAAGGTACGCTTGAAGCGATGAGCACTGTTGTCTTTAGTGACACAGGCAGTTTGAGTGAATCTATATCGCAGTATAATTACGACCAAGTTGGCATCATTGATTTAACAGCAGGTCTTCAAGATGCCGATTACTTTGGCGCGGGAGATGTAAAAGGTGAATTATATAACGTTGGTCGTTTTGCACCTTCGCAGTTTCAGGTAGTGGGGGTTCAAGCTGCCGCACAATGCACGCAATACGGCAGTAATTTAACTTACCTTGATCAACCTTTTGAACTTGGCTTTACAGTACAAGCACTAAATCAAAATGGTGAGCTAATGGCTAATTATAAAGAGGGCTTTGATAAGTCCAGTGTAGCCATTAATGCCGAAAATAATGAAGTAGCCAACTATGTACCCGCAACTAATTTTGCTAGCCGCTTAGTAAACCTAGGGAGTAATAACTGGGGAGATATAAGCGACGGCCAATGGCAAATGAGCCAAATAAACACCACACTTCAAAGATTAGGTGTAGGGCAAGCAGATGGACCGTTTGCTATGGTGAGTTTAATGGCAACGCTTTCTAACATAGAAGGAGCAACGCTCATTGACGCAAATGATAAACCTAATACACAAGCAGCATGCTCGGGTGGCTGTAATAGCGTACGACTAAATACATTACCAATAGAGTTTAAATTTGGACGCTTAGTCCTTGGTAATAACGCAGGCTCCGATCTCGACCCTTTACTTATTCCTATGCAGGCTCAGTATTACAACGGCAGTGGATTTGTAAATAACGCAGAAGATAACTGTAGTGTATTTGATCATACCCAAATCACTCAAATATCACCTAACAGCCCGCAGTTAGCCTATGAATATGGAACGGGTGTATCTGGCCAGTTAGAGGCGGGAGTGTATCCGGCAAACAATGGTATTTATGCACAGCCAAATGGTTTTGGTGAATTTACCTTAGAATATAATACTTATGATTGGTTAAAGTGGGATTGGCAGGGGGATGAAACACAGCTTGATCCTCGTACTATTTTACAATTTGGACGCTTTCGAGGAAATGATCGGGTTATTTACTGGCGTGAAACACGCGAATAGTTGTAAACTAAGATAATAATTGAACAAAGCTTGTGTTTTGTGCTGCAAGTACATAGCATAAGGCTTTAATTATAAAAAATAATAACGACCAAATAATTGCCGCTTTTTGGGACTGGAATATATGCGAATTACTCCTTTATCTCTGTTAATTTCAGCTAGTTTGTTAGCTAGTAGTGCATTTGCACAAGACACAGCTACAGTAACTGGAATTGAGTCAGAGATTAGTGTTAAACAGACAGAATACGATAACTCGACAAGAATACTTGAAAAACATCTTAAAGAAGAAAGTCAGTTACAAAATCAACTAGAGCTACTTCGTTCTCGTTCTACAGAGCTAGATAAAGAAAAAAACCAAGCGCTCGATGCGATGAACGAAATGTACCGTCGTTTAATTGACGATCCCACTATTAATATTAGTGCGGCTCAATCACGCTATCAAAAAGCGGTGATTGATCATAAGCAAAACAAAGATGATATTTCTATGCAGTTGGCGGCAATTGCATCCCACCGTAAAGATATAGAGCAAATTCGTGTTGCTAAGCATACGCTTTTAAATACTTTAGAAAGTTTAAAAGAGCAGTTAACTACAGCCAGAGTAGAGCGTTTACGTAACGAGTTTACACGTGAAGGCACGCTTGAAGTTAACCATACGATTAACTGTAAGCGAACAGAAACGCTAGCAGCGTGTGAGCAACGCGGTCAGCAAATGGGGCTACAAAAAGCAACTAAACGCTTTGTAGATCAAATATTTGCAAACTTAACAGAAGAGCGCATTGTTGAGCCAAAACGTAATTTGGCGGGCGCTCAAGTACAAATATTAAGTAGCCATGTAGTTAACAGTGCATTTAGCGGCCAAGGTAACTACAACGTTAACTTAAGCGTAACCATGCGCGGCGAAGTAAACAGTAGCCGTTTATGTAGCTTATTAAGCATTGATAACCGTTATTGTTCTGAGTACGGCACGCCACTTACTGCTGCTTATCAACCCGCGTATAACAATACATTTACTGATAGTCAGTTAACATTCAGTAATAGCGCGGATAATAGCAACACGGTATCGGTTTCTCGTTTAGAAAAGCAGCCAGTACGTGATTATTCAGTTAAACCTGCATCGGTGAAAAAAGATTACCCTTCTATCCTTAATAAGAAGAAGGATCAATCAATAGAGCTGACATTACGATCAAACGTATACGACGATGAAGTGTTTATCGATGGTGTAAGCTTTGGCTCAACACGCTTGATCACACGTTTACCGCCGGGTATTCACAACATTGAAATCCGTAAACTTGGCTATAAGCCTTATCAAGTTCGTGTTGATTTGAATAAAGCACAAACAATTAATGCAAATTTGGTAAAAAAGCCTAAGTCGATTGCTGCACCGACCTATACTCGAGAGCAACCAGAAGTAACAACACGCCAGGTTAATGAAAACGTTAATGTATTAAATGCAAACGTTGAAACGCCGGTTGTCGTTATTCCTGCAGGCAAATTTAAAATGGGCGATATCAATGGCAATGGTTTAGCTAATGAACGTCCAGTAATTGAAAAAGTAATAGCAAATTCTTTCGCTATGCAAAGTAAAGAAGTAACCGTAGGTGCCTACGAAAAATTTGTAGCAAATACAGGTTATAAAACTCAAGCGGAAAAAAATAAAGGGTGTGCGTATTATTTAAATGGCGAACCAGTATGGGAAGCAAATTTAAATTGGCGTAATCCTGGTTTTGAGCAAGGCAGTGACTTTCCTGCTGTATGTTTAACTTATAACGATGCAAAAGCTTACGCTGAGTGGTTATCGGGTCAAACAGGGCAGCAATTTCGTTTACCTAACGAAGTTGAGTGGGAATACGCAGCACGTGCAGGAACCGAAACAGAATACCCTTGGGGTAACGAAATTGGTAAAAACCTAGCTAACTGTGGTTGGTGTGGTAGTGAATGGTCAAATAGACGTGCATCACCAGTAGGTTCTTTTTCTCCAAATGCATTTGGATTATACGATACCGTAGGCAATGTATGGGAATGGACCGATAAAGAATCAGGTGAGTCTGATGTAGCAGTAAGAGGCGGAGCGTGGAATTTTGCACCAAGTCTTGCTCGTGCATCTACGCGTTTAATTTTAGCGCCTGATTTTAGATCTAACTACATTGGTTTTCGCTTAGTTCGCGAACGATAAACTCAATTAAGGAAGCTTTGCTTCCTTTTTTCACAAATTCACAAAGGCGCTGCGCTTTATATTGCTCATATAGTTGAGCATGTTAAAGTGAGGCAGCTAATATAAGAACGTATTTCAAAGGTCATCCAGCCTCATGTTTAAAAAACTCCGTGGTATTTTTTCTAACGATCTATCGATCGACTTGGGTACAGCCAATACCCTAATTTATGTAAAAGAAGAAGGTATTGTATTAAACGAACCTTCTGTTGTTGCTATTCGCCAAGAACGCGCTGGTGGACCTAAAAGTGTTGCATCTGTAGGTACAGAAGCAAAACAAATGCTAGGTCGTACACCGGGAAATATTAAAGCAATCCGTCCAATGAAAGACGGTGTAATTGCTGATTTTTATGTAACTGAAAAAATGTTACAACACTTCATTAAGCAAGTGCATAACAATAACTTTATGCGCCCAAGTCCGCGTGTACTAATTTGTGTACCGTGTGGTGCTACTCAAGTAGAAAAACGTGCAATACGTGAATCTGCAATGGGTGCTGGTGCTCGTGAAGTTTACTTAATTGAAGAACCAATGGCAGCAGCTATTGGCGCAGGTTTACCAGTATCAGAAGCAACAGGTTCTATGGTTGTTGATATTGGTGGTGGTACAACTGAAGTGGCTATTATTTCACTTAACGGTGTTGTTTACTCATCATCTGTTCGTATTGGTGGCGATAAGTTTGACGAAGCTATTATTAATTATGTACGTCGTAACTTTGGTAGCTTAATTGGTGAAGCGACAGCTGAAAATATTAAACATCAAATTGGCTCTGCGTTCAAAACTGATGAGCCAATCGAAATTGAAGTGCGCGGTCGTAACCTTGCCGAAGGTGTTCCGCGTTCATTCACGCTTAACTCACACGAAATCCTAGAAGCTCTACAAGAGCCGTTAATGGGTATTGTGAGTGCAGTAATGGTTGCACTTGAGCAATCACCACCTGAGCTGGCATCAGATATCTCTGCGCACGGCATGGTACTTACTGGCGGTGGTGCATTGTTAAAAGATTTAGACCGTTTATTAATGGAAGAAACGGGTATTCCGGTTGTTGTAGCTGATGATCCACTTACGTGTGTTGCGCGTGGTGGTGGTAAAGCATTAGAAATGATCGATGTTCATGGTGGTGACGTTTTTAGTTACGACTAATGAAATTAATGTTTGGACGCACAGTCTCTTTGCAACTGCGACTTTTTGTCGCAGTGCTTTTGAGTATCGTACTCATAGTTGGAGACAGATATACGCAAGGTGGTACCGTTGTTCGTACCAGCCTTAATACTCTAGTTAGCCCACTAATCTATGTTGCTAATTTACCCTACGAATTATTTAGCTTAAGTGCTAAAAGCCTGCATACGCGGGATCAACTTCTTACCGAAAACGAAGCGCTGAAAAAAAAGCAAATGCTACAAAGCGAGCAACTTCAGCAGTATCAATTTCTAGCCAGAGAAAATCAAAAACTGCGCGCCTTATTAGGCTCATCTGCAAAGCAATCAAATCGTAAAATTATTGCTCAGGTACTTTCTGTACATTCAAACCCGTATAGTCATCAGGTTGTTATTAACCGTGGTACAACTGACGGGCTTAGTGAAGGCCAAGCTGTAATTGATGAAATGGGTGTAGTAGGGCAGCTTACAAAGGTTGGTTCAACAACTTCACGCGTGCTACTAATGACCGACACCACACATGCTACACCTGTGCGTATACTTCGTAACGATGTACGAACGGTTGTTGAAGGCATAGGTAAAATTAACGTCGTTAAGCTCTCTCACGTGCCACACAGTTTAGATGTGCGAATTGGCGATGTACTTGTTACATCGGGTTTAGGGGGCACATTCCCCGAAGGATACCCGGTGGCAGTAGTAACCGAAATAAATCGTGATGAAGGGCGACCGTTTGCACAAGTTTTTGCAGAACCTATTGCGCAACTAGATCGCATTCGTTTGCTGGTTATTTTATGGCGTAATCAACAGGAGCAAATCAGCGATGATTAACCGTTATTCATTGTTAATTGCGCTAAGCATCTTTTTTGCGTTAATAATGGCACTAATGCCACTTCCATTTTCGTTTGAACCATTTAGACCTGACTGGGTTTTACTTGTACTTATGTATTGGTCGCTAGCAGTACCGCATCGTTTAAATATTGGTACTGCTTGGGTTGTTGGTTTATTAATAGATTTAGCGTCTGGCTCACCGCTGGGCGTGAACTCGCTTACATTCTCGGTATGTATTTTTGTAACCGCGAGCAACTTTCAAAAAATTCGTAACTTTTCGCTTTGGCAACAAAGCCTACTAATTGGTTTATTTTTAACGCTGTATCACTTAATGCAGTTTTGGCTAAATCACTTTTTGTTAGGGGTTTACTTTAATCCACAGTACTTATGGCCAGTAGCAACCGGAATGGTTAGCTGGTTTTGGGTCTTTTTACTACTTCGTAAATATCGCAGACATTTTAGGATCAGGTAATGACTACCGCAGTATATTTGGCATCAGCCTCTCCCCGTCGTAAAGAGTTATTAAGCCAATTAGGTGTCGAATTTACACAATTTAGTGTTGATGCAGATGAAAGCCCACTTCCAAACGAGCAACCTAGAGCACTTGTTGAGCGTTTAGCGCGCTTGAAAGCCCAAAGCGGTGTAGAGCTTGGTTATACCGATCGCCCTGTACTTGGTAGTGATACCGTGGTTGTTATAGATAACGAGTCATTGGGTAAACCTCGCGATAAAAACGATTTTACACACACGTTAAAACGCCTATCGGGTAACACGCATCAAGTTCTTACCGCAGTTGCATTTGCGACGCAAAATGATGTGCTTAGCTGTGTTGTAAGCACAGATGTTACTTTTAAAACCTTAACAGATGAAGAAATTAATGCTTATTGGGAGTCAGGTGAGCCACAAGATAAAGCCGGTGGCTACGGTATCCAAGGTTTAGGCGGCCGCTTTGTAACTCACATTGCGGGTAGCTATTTTTCTGTTGTAGGCTTACCTTTATATGAAACCGAACAATTATTAAAAACATTCTTAAGAAGGTAACATGAGTACAGAATTACTGATCAATGTCACACCGAGCGAAAGCCGTGTTGCCCTAATAGAAAACGGTGTACTGCAAGAAATACAGCTAGAGCGAATCGGTAATCTAGGTATTGTAGGCAATATTTACTTAGGAAAAATAAGCCGTGTACTTCCGGGTATGCAGGCTGCTTTTGTTGATATCGGCCTCGAAAAGGCTGCATTTTTGCATGCATCCGATATTGTAAATAGTGCCTCTATTGTTGAAGGCGTAGACGACGTACCAATAAAAAAAGTACAAGATATTAGAGAGTTAGTTCGTCAAGGCCAATACATTATGGTGCAAGTGGTAAAAGATCCGCTAGGCACTAAAGGCGCAAGGCTCACCACTGATATAACTATTCCTTCTCGCTATTTAGTGTTTATGCCTGATGCGACCCATGTAGGGGTTAGTCAGCGTATAGAAACTGAAGAAGAGCGCTCACGTCTTAAAAAAATAGTCGCAGAATATGGCGATGAAAATGGCAGCTTTATCGTACGTACAGCAGCTGAAGGTGCTAGCGAAGCTGAATTACGGCACGATGCTGGCTTTTTAAGAAAATTATGGGAAAAAATAACATCACGTCGTAGAAAAACGAGTAAAGCTAGTATCCTACACGAAGATTTAACGCTTGCCTTTAGAACCCTGCGTGACTACGTAGGCGAAGATATGGAGCGCATTCGCGTTGACTCTAAACTCAGCTATGAAGAACTAAAGTTATTTACAGAAGAGTTTGTTCCACAGCTTTCTCAAGTGCTTGAATACTACCCAGGCGAGCGACCTATATTTGATTTGTTTGACGTTGAAAACGAAATTCAAAAAGCACTACATCGTAAAGTTACGCTAAAATCGGGTGGTTACATAATTATTGATCAAACAGAAGCAATGACGACTGTTGATGTTAATACTGGCGCATTTGTAGGGCATCGTAATTTAGAAGAAACGATTTTTAATACCAACGTAGAAGCAACCTCTGCAATTGCCCGCCAGCTCAGGCTGCGTAACTTAGGCGGTATTATCATTATCGACTTTATCGATATGGTAAGTGAGGATCATAAAAGGCGGGTGCTTCATTCACTTGAATCAGCCCTTGCAAAAGATCGCACTAAAACGAATATTAACGGGCTTTCAGCGCTTGGCCTTGTTGAAATGACGCGTAAACGTACACGCGAAAGCTTAGAGCATATTTTATGTGATGTATGCCCTGCATGCTCCGGTCGTGGTTCACAAAAAACAGTTGAAACGGTTTGCTACGAAATACTACGTGAAATAGTGCGTGTTAACCGAGCATACGCAGCGGACAAGTTTATGGTGTACGCAGCGCCTGCTGTAAGTGAGGCCCTACTAAACGATGAGTATCATAACCTTGCTGAGCTTGAACTATTTATTGGTAAGCAAGTCAATATTCAAACCGAGAGCTTATACAGCCAAGAACAGTTTGATGTGGTAATGATGTAATGAAAGCAAAAGCGGTCTGTTTTTTTTGTTTTAGAAAGTTATGGCAGACCTGCGCCATAATTTTGGTATTACTGGCCGTTATTGTTTCAATTTTAAAATATACCCTCCCGTATGCAAACGAATACAAAGGTGACATAGAAAGCTATTTACACGAAAAGTTTGAAATAAGCTTATCTATCGGTGAAATATCAGCTAGTTGGCAGGGCAGTGGTCCTGCATTAGTGCTAGAAAATTTATCGTTTAAAGATAACGAAACCGCGCCAATATCACTCACCATTGCTAAAACCAGCTTAGAGCTAAATCTATGGGAAAGCTTAAAAGCACTGCAACTTAGATCTAATTATTTTGTTATTAATGGTTTTCATACCAGTGTAAATATCACTAACTTATTTAAAACCGGTGACAACGACGAAGTTTCTTTTGAGCAAAAAGAGCTAATTGAAGAACTGTTTTTGGGTAAAACGGGTCATTTTGCAATAGAAAATTCCAGTATTAACTTTATTTTAGAAGATGGTAAAGAACGTAAATTACTTCTTCAAAACATTGTTTGGCAAAATGAAGATGAGCAGCACCTTGGTAGTGGAAGCCTAGCACTGCCGGGTATTTCGGTCGGAGACTTTGACGCGCGCATAGCACTTACCGGGGATACTCTAGAGCAGGTTGCGGGTGACATCTATGTACAGGCTAATAAGGTCGATGTATCTAACTGGTTAGCGCAATATATAAATACGCAAAAACAACAACTACATAGCGATATTAATTTACAAGCATGGCTAAAACTAGATAAAGGTTTTGTAAGCGATGTGAAAATGCAGTGGTTACCAAGCTTTGTACGCTGGCAGCGAGAAGAGCAAAGCCACCAAGTTAGTTTGAGTGAAGGTGGATTCCATTTATATCCAGAACAAAATAGCTGGCACTTAAAAAGCACCGGTTTAACATTTAATAGTAACGATAAAGCATGGCCAAGTTTAGAGTTTGAAGCCCAACTAGGGCTGCAAAATAAAGTGTGGCTGCATCAAGTTGATTTTGAATTACTGAGTAACCTAGCCGGGCTAAGTAATTTTAATGCACTTGAACCATTTTTAGAACGCCAACCTAGTGGGCAAATAGATCAAGCTTATTTAAGTTTTTCTAATGCACAGCAATGGCAATTATGGTTTGAGGCTAACAATATTGGCTGGCAAGAATTAAGATCAGTACCCGCCGCACAAGGACTTAGAGTAAATGGTTTACTTACCCAAAGTACTGGTCGAATAAATTTATTTGGTGAAAGTGGCACATTAGTTACAGGCGAAAGCTTTAGTAACGACATAAATTATAATCAGCTAAATGTAGAGCTAGATTTAGCTAAGCGAGATGATGGCTGGCATATAAGTAGTGACAATATCTGGTTTGATAATGATGAAGTTACTCTTGCTGCAGAATTACAAATTAGTCTAACAGATGATCCTCGATTAGATCTTTACGCAGAAGCGTTCGCTCCAGATGCCAATATTGCAGGTCATTACTTCCCATTAAAAGCGATGAGCCCTGAACTTGTTAGCTATTTAAATGGTGCAATTAAAGGCGGAGAAGTATCTAAAGCACAGGTCTTATTTGCAGGGCCTTTGTCTGGTTTCCCATTTACTGATGGTAGTGGTCAGTTTGATGTATTAGCACAAATAGACAATGCAACCTATGAGTTTGACCCTGATTGGCCAGCGGTCACTAATGCTGATGTACAGCTACATTTTGCTAATGAGCGGATGGACATATATAGCCAGCAAGGCAAGTTGGTTAATTTAAATATTGGTAATAGTGTACAGGTGAGCATTGCAGATTTAATGAATGCTGATGAACTTATTGTGCAAATTGATAAAAAAGCAGAGATGGAAAAGTTACATAACTTTTTTGCAGCGACACCTATTGCCAAACCTCTTGCTGAAATTTTTAAAGTTGTACAGGGCAAAGGCGAAGCCGATGCCAGTATTGAGCTTTTAGTAGGCTCTAAGTTTAAAGGCGGAGCCAGTGTTAGCGGCAAAGTTAATTTAAATGACTTACCAGTATTTATAGCAACGCCAGGTATTGAGCTTAAAAACTTAACTGGCGAGCTTAATTTTAAAAACGACAACATCACACTTAAAAATGCGACTGCGAAGTGGTTGGGCATGCCGCTAAATATTAATTACAGCAGTAAAAGTGATGCAAAAAATTACCAAGCAAACATAGATATAAACGCCAAAATTGACGCCGATACACTAATTGATAGTGGACAAGGTATATTAAAAAATTATTTAAGCGGGCAAAGCGATGTTGATATTGGTTTAGTACTTAATTTTACCGAACAAGGCTTTAATTATCGTGCACAGGTAAACTCAGAACTACTTGGCTTAACGAGTAACTTACCCGCACCTTATAATAAAAATAGCGAACAAGCGTGGGCGCTTGATGCTGTAGTACAAGGTGATGATATTTCTAATCTCATTACAGCAAACGCTAATCAACAGTTTTACTTTAATGCTATTTTAGAAAATGGAAAATCACAGTTTAGTAATGCCCATTTTGTGCTCGGAAAACAGGATTTAGGATTAAACCAAAAAGACTTAAGCGTAAATATAAATCTTGAGCAGAGTGAATTAGTACCTTGGTTTGATCTGATTGATCAAATAATTAAAGCAGGTAAAGCAAACCCAGATCAAGAATCAAAAGGGATTATGCCACCGCTTAATGAGGTGGTCGCAAATATAGGTATGCTTGATGCGAGTAGCATCATCTTTAATGATTTTGAAATGCGTTTAGCACCATCAAAAGACGATTTATACCTAAAGCTAAATGCTAAAGAACTTAGAGCTGGGGTTCTTATTCCTACATCACAGCCTAGCCAGCCTATACGAATTAATGCCGATTACTTAAGGCTTAATTTTGCACAGCCTAGCGAGCAATTAATTGAAATAACAGATGTACTTCCTGAGGAAGACTTGAGCTGGCTTACTAAAATACCTGCCATTGAGTTTGAATGTAGTGACTGCAAAATTGATCGCTATCAGCTTGATAAAGTGAGTGCGTCATTATTAGGAGATGGCGAACGCTTATCGATATCAGAACTTGTAATCGATAAAGGCGATCATGTACTGCGCACTAAAGGGCAGTGGCAAAATGGTTTAACAACGCTAAGTGGTGAGCTTAAAAGTGATGATATAGGCGCATTGTTTGGCGAGTTTGATATTACCTCTGCAATTAAGGATTCTAAAGCTGATCTAAATTATGATCTTACTTGGCAAGCAGCACCTTATGATTTTGATGTGAAAACTTTAAGTGGTGAGGTTACTTGGGATTTAGGGGAAGGTCACTTAACTGAAATAAGTGATGGTGGTGCACGCGTATTTTCGCTGTTGAGCCTTGATTCACTCGTACGCAAACTGAAACTTGATTTTAGAGATGTATTTTCAAAGGGCTTTTTTTATAACAGCATGCAAGGCTCTATGCAGTTAGAAAACGGTATCGCTTACACTAAAGATACTAAAATGGATGGTGTGCCTGCCGATTTAACTATTAAAGGCTACGCAAACTTAAATACGCTAGATATAGATTACGACCTTGCTGTAGCGCCACAAGTAACCTCAAGCATTCCGGTTATAGTTGCGTGGATGGTTAATCCAGTAACAGGGCTTGCTGCTTTAGCACTTGATAAAGTTATTCATTCTGCGCGCGTCATCTCAGAGATCAATTTTAAAGTAACGGGTAAAATGAACGATCCTATTGTTCAAGAACTCGACAGAAAAAGTCGTGAAGTTACACTACCTCAAGCTGCGCAAAATCAGCCACAAGCATCAGTCGATTTAAAACTTAAAGATGCACAAGTAACAGTAACGCAATGAACAAAACAGCAAGTATAAGCACACCCACAATAGTCGCCCTACAAATGTGTTCAGGGCTAAACCCTGATGACAACATAACAAGCTTAAAGCGCGCACTTAAAACTCTGCCAGCAACAAGGCCATTACTTGTTTGCTTGCCTGAGGCTTTTTTAGTGTTTAGTAAAACTGGTAACGATACGTTACGTGTTGCTAAGCAAGTTGAGCAATACAAATTACAACTTAGTGAATTGTGCCAACACCATAATATTTGGTTAAATGCAGGCACAATGCCTGAGCCATTTAACGAACATAAGTATTACGCAGCATCGCACTTATATAATAATCAAGGCGAGCTGGTTGCAACGTATAACAAAATACATTTATTTGATGTAACCGTAGATGATAAAACAGGTAGCTATCGAGAGTCAGATTTTACCCAAGCAGGTCGCGATGTAGTGGTTGTTGATTCTCCCTTTGGTAAAATTGGCTTAACAGTATGTTATGATCTGCGCTTTAGTGGCTTATTTAACGAACTAGTACGCCAAGGCGCCGATATTATTTTAGTACCCAGTGCATTTACAGTCCCTACAGGGCAAGCGCATTGGCAACCGCTATTAGCAGCTCGCGCAATAGAAACACAATGTTATGTAGTTGCAGCTGCTCAGTACGGTACACATGAAAATGGCCGACAAACATATGGCCATAGTATTATTATTTCACCTTGGGGCAATACCCTGAGTGAATTGCCAACAGGCACCGGTTTTATAAGCTGCAACGCAGATTTAGACCAGTTACAAAAAATTAGACGAGATATGCCCGTGCAGTCTCATCAACGATTTAGAGAGCATTTATTATGAATTCGGTTGAACAGCATTTACTACAAGACAGCCAGCTAAATAGAGAAGAGCTCGAAAAAACGCTCGCTTACATACATCAGCATAAAGTGGATTACGCCGATTTATATTTTCAATCAAGCCACCACGAATCATGGGTGCTTGAAGACGGCTTAGTTAAAGAAGGCTCTTATAACGTTGAACGTGGCGTTGGTGTACGTGCTGTAAGCGGCGAAAAAACAGGTTTTTCTTACTCTGATGCAATAAATCTTGAAGCACTTAATAAAGCGGCTACAGCGGCTCGTAGCATCGCAGATGCTGGCGAAGATAGAGCGATTAAAGTATTTAGTGATGTTAAAGCTAAAGAGCAGTTTGCACCGCATCAGCCAATTTCGAGTATGAGCGATACCGACAAGGTGAGTTTATTACGCGAACTTGAAAACTATATTCGTGAACTAGCACCCGATGCAGAGCAAGTAATTAGCTCAATGTCAGCGGTATACGAAGAAGTATTAATCGCAGCAAGTGACGGTACGTTTGCCACCGATATTCGCCCGCTTATTCGTTTAAACTGCTCAGTGCTGCTTGAAAAAAATGGCCGCCGAGAACGCGGTGGCGCAGGTGGTGGTGCACGTTTAGATTATGGTTACTTTAAAGAGCTTGTTGATGGTAAACCACGTTGGATGGAATTTGCTGAAGAAGCTGTACGCCAAGCTAAAGTAAACCTTGAAGCTATTGATGCACCTGCAGGCACGATGGAAGTTGTACTTGGTAATGGTTGGCCTGGCGTGCTTTTACACGAAGCAGTAGGGCATGGACTTGAAGGCGACTTTAACCGCAAAGGCGCGTCTGCGTTTAGTGGTAAAGTGGGCCAAAAAGTAGCATCTGAGCTGTGTACAGTTGTTGATGATGGCACTATGGCTGATCGCCGTGGGTCACTTAATGTTGATGATGAAGGCACACCAGCCGCGTACAACGTACTTATCGAAAACGGTATTTTAAAAGGCTATATGCAAGATAAGCTAAACGCGCGTTTAATGGGTGTAAATCCTACCGGTAACGCACGTCGTGAGTCTTATGCGCATTTACCAATGCCTCGCATGACTAATACCTACATGTTAGGGGGTGAGCACAGCCAAGCCGATATTATCAGCTCAGTTAAAAAAGGGGTATTCGCGCCTAACTTTGGCGGCGGACAAGTTGATATAACCTCAGGTAAGTTTGTATTTAGCGCATCAGAAGCGTATTTAATCGAAAATGGTAAAATTACCCAGCCAATTAAAGGCGCAACGCTTATTGGTAATGGACCAGAAGTAATGCAGCAAATATCTATGGTTGGTAACGACTTAGCACTTGATAAAGGTGTTGGTGTTTGTGGTAAAGATGGTCAAAGCGTACCGGTAGGCGTAGGCCAACCAAGCCTTAAAATTGATCAGTTAACGGTCGGTGGTACAGCTTAAATATTACTCAAGCGCGAAGTGAATTCGCACCTACGTGCTTGATGTTTATTGTAGGTGAGGTTTTATACCTCGCTTTTTAAATACAGACTTAGAAATAGAGCGCGAAATAAATTCGCACCTACGATTTGTATTCTTACTTTGGGTAGGTGAGGTTTATGCCTCTCCTTCACTTTCTTTATTTTTTTCAGCCTCTTTGTACCATAACGCAAAAAAGCACTCTGTTAATTTGTGCTCTATCTCAAGCGCTTTTTCTGTCGGGCAAAACAAGGTAAAGCTTGCTTTAAATTCACCTAAATCGGTTGTACCAAAGTGAATTACCGGCTCTGGGCCAGATATTTTTGCATCAAGTTTACGCTCAATCATCGAATTATAACGGCTTGCTACTTCTTGAAACTCTTCGCAGTACAGTTTAGCTTGCTCAGTGAGTGTGTCGTGAATAGGGTACGGGTTAAAGCTCTCTCTTCGGACAATAATAAAATGATGTGTAACAAAGCGTTTTACAAAGTTTAAGTTTTTAATAGAGCTGGTAATCAGCTTATTATTAGGTATGTATATGGTTTTTCTAGAAAATTGATAAGTATGTATATCAATTTCATGCATGGTTGTTTTTATCCAATCCGTTTCAGCTACTTCACCAAAGTAATCACCTACTTGTATCCAATCACCCACTCTAAACGGGCGAGTTGTTACGAGGTAAAAAAAGCCTATTACACACTGAATAAACTCACGCGTTGCAAGTACAATCGCCACAGCAAAAGCAGCAATAGAAAGTGCAAAGTTTTGAATTTCAGTAGACCACACAAATAGCAGCGATATCATCATTACAAAATTAATAAAGTGCTTAATATTGTGTGCGATGTAACGGATGTCTTTTTCTTTTTTTTCTGCGCGACTTTTAGCGAGCTTATCAACAAGCACTTTTAGTACAAATGCAATTGTGATCATTACAATTGAAAGAAGAAACGGATGCAGCAATATATCTTTAGTCATGGTATCCAATTAAACGTGAGTTGATAAAAACAGGCTCAGTATATTGATTTATTAAACCAATTAGCAAATTTAGTGTAAAAAAAGTAACCAATAAAAAATGTAGCTACGTTATTGAGTTACTTGATCAGTGCAATGCTTGTGATTTTTAGCCATTCTTTTTCGGCATATGAGTACAAGCTCAATGGCTGAAATAAAAATCAAAGTATAGCCAAGCGTTTCTATACCTTCTTCAACAATGTTTTTTACCGCACGTACATAGTCATCACCCATTACTGAATGCCAAAATGCGCCTTTGCCCATCATTCGCGAAAATGCGAGTAAAGTAACCATGCCTGATAAGCAAATTCCATAACTAGGAGTGAGGCTATAGGCTTTTAAAGAGTTAAAAATACTTCCTCTGTTTGTTATTAAATAAACAAACACGCCAGCTAAAATTGAATAGACGATACTTTGCCAAGCGCCATCAAAAAAGTATAAGTCGAGGTAGGTATCAAACTCTCTCACAAACATCATTGCCGATAACGCAGCTAGTAATACAGCCGGTATTTTGAGTTGAAAGTTAATTCGCGAAGCGTAAAAAAATAAAATACAGCTTAAAAAAGTTAAAACATCTTGCATATGTTCGGTAAGAGTTTCTTCACTGTAAAGTGCATCCTGTTTTAATTCAAACCCTTCAAGTTGAATTAAATGAGCAACACCCGCTAGGCATAATAAATAAATAAAAGATCGTAGTAAAAACATAAATAACCAAGAGAAACTATAAATGCGCGGGATTCTAATCGTTAAAATGCTTTAAAGCCAAAACAAAATTTAAACTTTTAACCTTTTTATCTGTCTAAAATTTTTGCTGTTAAAATAATGGCTTAGATGTTTTTTTAATGTTGAATGGATGTTTTTAATGTGACGTTTTAAGTGGTTTGTTGTGCAAAATATAACAAGCATTAAAAAGCCCTTACTAATTACTTAACAAGGGCTTTTTATAATTGAGCGCTTAGAGTTTAGCGCCTAGCGCATCGTTACAAACTCTTCAGAACCTGTTGGGTGAATCGCAACAACGGCATCAAAATCAGCTTTAGTAGCGCCCATTTTCATGGCAACTGCAAAACCTTGAATCATTTCATCAACCGCAAAACCAATACCATGTAGGCCAACTACTTTTTCGTCTGGGCCGGCACATACAAGTTTCATTTTACAAGGCTGACGATGTTTAGTTACCGCTGTGTACATAGCTGTAAAACCAGATTGGTAAATCTTAACGTTTTCTTCGCCATACTGAGAAATAGCTTCTTGTTCAGTAAGGCCAATAGTACCAATTGGTGGGTGACTAAATACAACAGTAGGAACTAAGCTGTAATCCATTTTTAAATCATCAGGTAGTTCTTTATTAAATAAACGCTCTGATAAAGTACGCCCTGCTTTAACTGCTACAGGCGTAAGTTCAATACCGTTTTCGATAATATCACCAACAGCATAAACGTTTTTAGCTGTGGTATTTTGAAACTCATCAACTTTAACAAAACCATCGCTGTTAACTTCTACGCCGGCAGCGGCTACATTAATTGCATCTGTTGTTGGCTGGCGGCCAATGGCCCAAATTACTTGGTCAACGTTATGAGTTTTGCCATTATCTAAATGTAGCGTTACAGAGCCATCATCTTCTTTAACTAATTTATGAGGTACAGATTCTGTATGAAGAGTAGGGCCTTCAGCAGCCATAACATCAATAAGTGTTTCAACTATGTATGGGTCAAAGTTACGAAGTGGAGAATGCTTACGAACAAATAAATGTGTTTCAGTACCTAAACCATGTAATACACCAGCAAGCTCGACGGCTATGTAGCCTGCGCCAATAACGGCAACGCGCTTAGGTTGCTCTTTTAGCTCAAAAAAGCCATTTGAATCGATACCGTGTTCAGCACCTTCAATATGCGGAATACTTGGGCGTCCACCTACTGCAATTAATATATGATCGGCTGTGTAGTGCTCGCCGTTTACTTCAACTGTTTTATTATCTACAAATTTAGCAAAACCTTTAATTACAGTAACGCCATTGCTAGCAAGGCCACTGTCGTAACCTTTATGAATTCGACCTATGTAGGCTTCACGGCTTTCTACTAACTTGCTCCAATCAAAGCCTTTAACTTCAACATTAAAGCCGTAATCTGGGGCATATAAATTAATTGCTTCAGCAACCTGAGCACCGTGCCACATTACTTTTTTAGGTACACAGCCCACGTTTACACACGTGCCGCCCATGTGTTTTGCTTCTATAAGTGCTACTTTAGCGCCACGCATTGCCGCTCTATTTGCAGAGGCAATACCACCACTGCCACCACCGATTGCAATATAATCAAAGTGTTGTGTCATTTTATGTCCTTAGGCGTTGAGTTTTATGCGCATTAGCATAACATTAAGTTTTAAAAATAAAGAGTGTTTAGGTGACCTATGTTTAGTAAAAAAACATTCGAATTTCTTGCTCAGCTTGATCAAAACAATAATAGAGACTGGTTTAACGACCATAAATCACAGTATGAGGAATACGTAAGAGAGCCCGCTTTAGATTTCATTAGGCAAATGCAAGCACCACTTGCTGAGGTTTCTAGCCATTTTGTCGCATCAGATAAAAAAGTCGGCGGTAGTTTAATGAGAATCCATAAAGACGCGCGTTTTAGTAAAGATAAAACCCCATATAAAATTAATGTAGGGATTCAATTTCGCCATTTTATGGGAAAAGACGTACACGCCCCTGGTTTTTATTTTTACTTAGCAAATGACGAATGTTTTGTAGGTGCTGGTATTTGGCGCCCAGAATCAAAGGCGCTTAATGCAATTAGAACCTGCATAGACGAAAACCCAAATAGCTATAAAAAAGCAATTTATGATGAGCAATTTAAATCTATATTTGAAATGTCAGGAGAGTCGCTAAAACGCCCACCAAGAGGTTTTGAAAAAGATCATCCCTTAATAGATGAGCTCAAACGAAAAGACTTTATAGCCATTAGCCCACTTACTCAAAAGCAAATATGCAGTAATAACCTAGTTGATACGGTACTAGAACGTTATAAAGTGGCCGACTCATTAATGGGTTATTTGTGTTTTGCTTTAGAGCAACCTTATTAAAATTAAACAACTTAAAAGCGGCTGAGTTGTTTTTTTACTTTTAGACCCAATTTAAAACGTAATGCATTAACGCAAAGAGAGTATTTATGAGCAACCCACTAATTGGCCTTGAAGGCTTACCACCATTTTCAAAAATAAAGCCTGAGTACGTAGTACCAGCACTAAAAGACGGTATTGAGCTTTGTCGTAAAGCCATTGATGACGTGCTAGCGAAAGGCTCGTACACGTGGGATGACTTAGTATTACCCCTTGAAGAAGCGGACGATAAATTATCGCGCATGTTCTCCCCTGTATCGCATTTAAATTCAGTAATGAATAACGACGAATTACGTGAAGCTTACGAGCAGTGCTTACCGTTAATATCTGAATATTCAACATTTGTAGGTCAGCATCAAGGTTTATACAACGCGTATAATACGCTTTATAACAGCGACGAATTTAAAACGCTGACTACAGCACAGCAAAAAACAATTACTAATGCGCTTCGTGATTTTAAATTATCGGGTATTGCATTAGCACCGAAGCAGCAAAAACGCTACGGCGAAATTAGCGCGCGTTTATCAGAACTTGCCTCAAAGTTTGGCAACAACGTAATGGATGCCACACTTGCTTGGCACAAACATATTACTGATGAAAGCGACTTAGCTGGCTTGCCAGAATCTGCTTTAGCGCTTGCAGCTGATACTGCAAAAAGTAAAGAGTTAGACGGTTGGGTATTTACCCTTGATTTCCCGTCGTATTTACCAATTATGACCTATGCAGATAACCGCGAACTCCGCAGAGAAACTTACACCGCGTTTTCTACGCGCGCGTCAGATCAAGGCCCTAATGCCGGTGAATTTGATAACTCAGAGATTATGAGTGAGGAGCTTGCGCTTCGCCATGAACTTGCACAGTTACTAGGATTTAACAGCTACGCTGAAAAGTCACTGGCAACTAAAATGGCCGAAACACCGGCGCAAGTATTCTCGTTTTTAGAAGACCTTGCTGCTAAATCAAAACCACAAGCAGAACAAGAAGTGGCAGAGTTAAAAGCCTATGCTGAGCAAAAACATGGTATTTCTGAATTACAGGCATGGGATTTTGGTTACTACAGCGAAAAACTTAAGCAAGAAAAATACGCTATTTCAGATGAAGTACTGCGTCCTTACTTCCCAGCAAATAAAGTATTAAGTGGCTTATTCGAAACCGTTAACCGCTTATTTGGTATTAGCGTAAAAGAAGTTACTGACTTTGATACTTACCACAAAGATGTACGCTTTTTTGAAATTGTAGATAGCAGCAATACTCTACGCGGACGATTTTATCTCGATTTATATGCACGCGACCGTAAACGCGGTGGTGCGTGGATGGACGACTGTATGGGTCGTAAAGTGCGTGCTAACGGCGAACTACAAACTCCAGTGGCTTATTTAGTGTGTAACTTTAATAAAGCGGTTGGCGATAAACCTGCATTGTTTACTCATGACGAGGTGACAACCTTATTCCACGAGTTTGGTCATGGTATTCACCACATGCTTACACAAGTTGATGCTGCCCCTGTTGCGGGTATTAATGGTGTAGCGTGGGATGCGGTAGAGCTTCCTAGTCAGTTTTTAGAAAACTGGTGTTATGAAGAAGAAGCACTGAGCTTTATTTCAGGTCATTATGAAACGGGTGAGGCGTTACCTAAAGAGCTACTTGATAAGCTACTAGCGGCTAAAAACTACAACTCAGGCATGCAAATGCTACGTCAAATTGAGTTCTCGTTATTCGACTTTAAAATCCATAATGATTATAAAGCAGGTGAAGAGTGTCAAATTCAAGCAGTACTTGATGACGTACGCAGCCGTACCTCGGTCGTTCAGCCTCCTGAGTTTAACCGTTTTCAACATGGCTTTAGCCACATTTTTGCAGGCGGTTACAGCGCTGGTTATTACTCGTACAAATGGGCTGAAGTACTCTCTGCTGATGCTTATTCTAAATTTGAAGAAGAAGGTATTTTTAACCCGCAAACCGGTCAAGCCTTCATGCAAAATATTTTAGAAAAAGGCGGCAGTGAAGAGCCAATGGAATTATTTAAAAAGTTCCGTGGTCGTGAGCCTAATGTTGACGCGTTACTACGCCACAGCGGTATTGCAGCTTAAAAACTAATATTTAGCACATACCAAATTAAAGCGCCTAAATGGCGCTTTTTCATTATTTGTAAATTATTATCTAATAATTTTTAGTAATTTCATCCTGTCGTACTATGCTTTTAGCACACCTATTAAAATGGATTAAGGCATGGCAAAGTTGGTATTAGCAATTGATGACGACAAATATGTTCATCATATAATTGAAGAGTCTTTAGCAGGGTTTTGTAAAATAATTCATGCAAAAGATGGCGATGAAGGATTAAGGCTAACCAATAAATATAACCCTGATATTATTTTACTCGATATTGAAATGCCAGGTATGTCAGGCTATGACGTATGTAAAACGATAAAGCAAAGTGAAAGCACTCAAGATATTCCCGTTATGTTTCTCTCATCTAAAATAGAGTTAAGCGATCGGGTAAAAGGTTATAGTGTTGGCGCATCTGATTACATTACTAAACCCTTTAACGCAGAAGAGTTAATAGCGCGTATAAAAGTGCTTTACGAATATCGACAGCAATGTGCAAAGCTAAAACTGGATATAGCAAAAGCGAATAAAACAGCGGAAATAGCGATGACAGAGTCGGGCGATATGGGCCGTATAATGCGCTACGTTGGACAAAGCTATCACGCTAATAACTTTCAATCGTTGAGTGAACACTTTTTTGCCTTTTTTGCTCCTTTAAATTTAGATGTTGTGGTTGTGTTTTGGTATCAAGGAACAGGTGTTTTTTACAGTCAGCAAAGCGGTGTATGCCCGTTAGAGCAAGAGCTGCTGGAGCAACACAGACAAGCTCAACGATTTGTTGATATTGGTAGTAGTACTATAATTAATTACCCCAAAGTATCCCTTTTGATAAAAAATATGCCAGTTGATAACGATGCTTTGTACGGACGCTATAAAGATCTGTTCCCGCATATATTAGAAGTAACCAACGAGAAGGTTATTACCATGGAAAGAAGCGAAAGCAGTTATGAGCAGGCAGCTCAAATAAGTACAGCCCTTCAAGATATTGTTAAGCAGTTAACTACTCAAAATATAGAGCAAAACAAAAGTACTAAAGTGTTTATAGAGCAGCTACATGAGCTTGACTGCGCCATTAAGCTACAACAAACACAAGCAAATCCTGCAGATCTCACCTTATATATATCTCAATTAGATCAAACAATGCAGTTATTTGTATCGGCTAATAGTGATTTAGCTTTTATCAAATATCAGCTTAAACAAGTTGCCGAAAGCCGCAATGAGCTTATATCTAATTTACGCACTAAAGCGGAAGCCGCAAAGGTCAATACTAATCATCACAGTGATATAGAGCTATTTTAGTGCTTTAAAGTAAAGCGGTTGATATACTACAGGCGTATTTTATCGTCGGAGTTTATTGTGGTTATTCAGTGTGCTTTTAAAGAGTTACGCCCTTATTTAAATGAATTAGAAACACGCTTTGGTTTAGCCCAATGGGCGCAAAATTGCAGTGGCTTTAGCTTACATTACGACGATAAAGGGTTAAGCCTATTTAAAACCGATGAGCCTAAACTAGGTGCAATTAATGTTGATTTTGTAACCGGTGCTGCTGCCCATAGGCGCAAGTTTGGCGGTGGTAAAGGGCAAGCTATTGCCAAAGCGGTTGGTTTAAATAAAGGTGCAACGCCTGTTGTACTTGATGCTACCGCAGGCCTTGGGCGAGACGGCTTTGTACTTGCCTCGCTAGGGTGCAAAGTTATATTACATGAACGTCATCCGGTTGTTGCAGCCCTTTTATACGATGGGTTAAAGCGAGCCTATAGCGATATTGAAATTGGTGTGTGGATGAAAGAAAACATGAGCCTAATATTTGGCTCAAGCCATACCTTGCTCTCTCAGTGCGAAAGCATGCCCGATGTTGTTTATTTAGATCCTATGTTTCCGCATCGCGAAAAATCAGCATTAGTTAAAAAAGAAATGCGCGTATTTCAAGAGCTAGTTGGTGCAGACAACGACGCTGACGATTTACTTGATTTTGCTTATCCACTTGCCAGTAAGCGTGTCGTTGTAAAACGCCCCGATTACGCCCCATTCTTAAACGAAAAAACCCCAAGTATGCAGATCAAAACCAAAAAGAACCGTTTTGATGTTTATGTAAAAGCGGCAATGATTTAAACATCAAAACAAATTGGTGGTTTATCCCTAGAATTTATCTATGTAAGAATCGTTATATTGGCTTGGATCTTAGGATCTAGCCTTTTGAATCTAGGATCTTATTACATTTTCATGTTAGAATTTGCGCAATTTTTTGGCATAGCAAAGTAGCACAGTAATGATCTTAGATGATATTCGCATTGTTTTAGTTAACACGTCACATTCGGGCAATATTGGTTCGGCGGCTCGCGCCATGAAAACCATGGGTTTATCAAAACTTTATTTAGTTGATCCTGCTTGTGAAATAGACAGCCAAGCAAGTGCTTTAGCTGCAGGCGCAACTGATGTTTTGGGCAATGCAGTTATTGTAGGTACTGTTGAAGAAGCTATCGCTGACTGTACATTAACAATTGGCACAAGTGCGCGTTCTCGTACGCTTTCGTGGCCAATGGTTGAACCACGTGAATGTGGTGAAAAACTCGTTGCTGAAGCTGTAAATGGTCCTGTAGCGCTAGTATTTGGTCGTGAAAACAGCGGCTTAACTAATGAAGAATTACAGCTTTGTAATTACCACGTATGTATTCCTGCTAATCCTGAATACAGCTCGCTAAATTTAGCTATGGCGGTACAAACACTTAGTTACGAAACACGTATGGCGTTTTTAAATCAACAACCTAAAAAGGTTGAAGAAGACGATGCTGTTTACCCAAGCTCAAAACAAACAGAACTGTTTTATGAGCACCTTGAAGAGACGCTTTTCAAAACCGGCTTTATTATCAAACAGCACCCTGGTTTAGTTATGACTAAATTACGTCGTTTATTTAACCGAGCTCACCCTGAAGATGCCGAAATGAATATTTTACGCGGTATTCTCACCTCAATTAATAAGTCTATCCCTAAGTAACTTAGGTATAGCTATTAGTTATAAAAACCAATGGGTAAATAACTAGCTAATACTTGACTAAAATACTCAGGTAATTACAATGGCTGTAATACTTGACCAAAGAGGTCAAGTATTGAAAGTTTGTTAACTCTACAATTTAAAAAGTAAGAGTTTATAAATCAAATTTTTATCAAGTGATAATACTTGACTAATTTACTCTGGTAATTAAAATTTGCACTCTTTTGTGCAGGGGGCGTTATGAAGTTAACATCAAAAGGCAGATATGCCGTTACAGCTATGCTGGATGTTGCACTACACACAGGTGTAGGTCCTGTAGCCCTTGCTGATATTTCACAAAGACAAGAAATTTCTTTGTCTTACCTTGAACAATTATTTGCTCGTTTACGTAAAAATGGCCTAGTAAGTTCTGTTCGTGGACCTGGTGGTGGTTATTTACTAGGGCGTGAAGCGGGCGTTATCTCTGTTGGCGATATTATTAGCGCCGTAGACGAATCGGTCGATGCAACACGTTGCCAAGGTGCCGATACCGGCTGTCAGAGTGGTATGCGTTGTTTAACACATAATTTGTGGTCAGACTTAAGCGCACGCATAGAAGAATTTTTGAATAATATTACCCTTGCTGAATTGGTGGAAAAATCAGATGTGAAAGAAATAGCATCGCGCCAAGATAACAGTATCAATAATGCAATTAAGCAGTTGGAAAACATTCAAGTAAGCTGTCAACTTTAAGGTTGACCTGCAGCGGAGAGAGAAATGAAGTTACCGATTTATTTAGATTACGCAGCGACCACGCCTGTTGATGAACGTGTTGCTAAAGAAATGATGCAGTGCCTGACAATGGACGGTAAGTTTGGTAATCCTGCGTCACGCTCACACCGTTTTGGTTGGCAAGCAGAAGAAGCTGTTGACCAAGCGCGTACAGATATTGCTGATTTAATTAATGCAGACCCACGTGAAATTGTTTTCACATCGGGTGCAACAGAATCAAATAACCTTGCTATTAAAGGTGCAGCACAGTTTTACAAGAAAAAAGGTAAGCACGTTATTACCGCTAAAACTGAGCATAAAGCTGTAATCGACACATGTCGTGAGCTTGAGCGCCAAGGTTTTGAAGTAACTTATATGGACGTTGAAGAAAACGGCCTACTTGATTTACAAAAACTTGCCGACACAATGCGTGACGACACAGTACTTGTAAGCATCATGCACGTTAATAACGAGCTAGGTGTGATTCAAGATATCGCGACTATTGGCGAAATGTGTCGCGAACGTAAAATTATGTTCCACGTAGATGCAGCGCAAAGCGCGGGCAAAGTATTAATCGACGTGCAACAGCTTAAAGTTGATTTTATGTCGTTCTCTGCACATAAAGTATATGGCCCTAAAGGTGTTGGTGCACTTTACGTTCGTCGTAAACCACGTGCTCGCCTTGAAGCGCAAATGCACGGTGGCGGACATGAACGCGGTATGCGCTCTGGTACACTAGCAACTCACCAATTAGTGGGTATGGGTACTGCGTTTAAAATTGCTAAGCAAGATTTCGAAAAAGATCACGCACACATCAGCGCCTTACGTAATCGTTTAATCGACGGCATTATGGCTGATATGGACGAAGTATACTTTAACGGCACACAAGACCAATCAGTACCGGGTATTGTAAACATCAGCTTTAACTTTGTTGAAGGTGAGTCGTTACTTATGGCAGTAAAAGACATTGCAGTATCGTCAGGTTCAGCCTGTACATCTGCAAGCTTAGAGCCTTCTTATGTATTACGTGCACTTGGCCGTAACGACGAATTAGCACATAGCTCAATTCGTTTTAGTATTGGTCGCTTTACTACCGAAGAAGAGATTGATTACACCGTCGAATTAATGAAAAACTCTATCGGTCGCCTACGTGAGATGTCTCCACTTTGGGAGATGCATCAAGAAGGTATTGATTTAGATTCAGTTGAATGGGCTCACCACTAATAGTGTGAGCACATACCCTAGCAGGTAATGAGGATAGAATAATGGCTTATAGTGATAAAGTAATCGACCACGTAGAAAACCCACGTAACGTAGGTACTCTAGATAAGAACGATCCGTCAGTGGCAACGGGTATGGTAGGCGCACCAGCATGTGGTGACGTAATGAAACTGCAAATTAAAGTATCTGCCACTGGCGTTATTGAAGATGCAAAATTCAAAACCTACGGTTGTGGTAGCGCAATTGCTTCATCTTCACTTGTAACAGAGTGGGTTAAAGGCAAAACGCTAGACGAAGCAGCGACAATTAAAAACACTGATATCAGTGCAGAGCTTGAGTTGCCACCAGTGAAAATTCACTGTTCAATTTTAGCCGAAGACGCAATTCAAGCAGCAATTGCAGACTACAAAAGCAAACAAGCGAAGTAAGAAGAGAAACTCATGGCAGTGACATTGACAGATGCGGCAGCAAACCGCGTACAATCATTTTTAGCAAACCGCGGTAAAGGTTTAGGCCTGCGCGTTGGCATTAAAACGACGGGCTGTTCAGGTCTTGCTTATGTACTTGAGTTTGTTGACGATTTAAACGAAGACGATGAAACTTTTGCGGCTAAAGGTGTTACATTAATTGTTGACGCTAAAAGCTTAGTTTACATTGACGGCACAGAGCTCGACTACACTAAAGAAGGCTTAAATGAAGGGTTTAAATTTAATAACCCTAATCAAGCAGATGAGTGTGGTTGTGGCGAAAGCTTTACCGTTTAAGCTTTAAATATCTTTGTAGTATAAATAAGCCCTGCCAGTTAATGTAGGGCTTTGTTATTTCTGAATATTATTGGTTGAAGTTATGCGTTACTTTGAATTATTTGCAGTCCCCGTTGATTACAATATTGATTTAGCAACGGTTAACAAGCACTACTTGGAATTACAGCGTACTGTACATCCCGATCGCCACGCGAATGCGAGCAGCCGCGATAAGTTAATGGCTGTGCAAAGCACCGCCGAAATTAACGATGCGCTACAAACGTTAAAGCACCCAGTAAAACGTGCCGAATATATGTTGAGCGAGCTAGGTGTTGATATTCGTGCAGAGCAGCAAACCTTGCAAGATCCAATGTTTTTAATGCAGCAAATGGAACTTCGCGAAGAACTTGAAGAGCTAACATCAGCTAGCGATCCTGATACCGCCATTGCAAATTTTGAAAAACAAATTAAGCAATTAAACGCGCAATACAGTGCACAACTTGCTGAGCAATTAGCAAGTAACGATGAGCAGCAATATCAACTTGCCGCAGATAATATTCGTAAACTGAAGTTTGTTTATAAGTTACGTGAAGAACTAGAGCGTATCGAAGACAGTTTATTTGACGATTAATTACTTGCTGCAAAGCGAGCAACACGAGTTTAAAGAGCATTATGGCATTATTGCAAATTGCTGAGCCGGGGCAAAGCGCGGCACCACACGAACATAAACTAGCAATTGGTATTGACCTTGGTACAACTAATTCATTAGTTGCAACAGTGCAAAGTGGCGAAGCCCGCACGTTAACTGATGATCTTGGCGCGGCTATGTTACCGTCGGTTGTTCGTTATCAAGCAGGCGGTATTACTGTTGGCGCAGAAGCTGCCCAAGCAGCAACGCAAGACCCTGCTAACACACTTATTTCGGTTAAGCGTTTTTTAGGTAAAACTCAGGCTGAAATAGAGCAAAGTTATGGCCAACTACCGTATGAGTTCTGTGAGCACAATGGTGCGCTAGCAATAGAAACCGCGGCAGGTAAAATTAGTCCAATTAAGGCATCAAGCCATATTTTAGCTGCATTAAAAGCACGAGCTGAGCAAAGTTTTGGCAACCAAGAAATTTTAGGGGCTGTAATTACAGTACCTGCGTACTTTGATGACGCACAGCGCCAAAGTACTAAAGATGCCGCAGAGCTTGCTGGTATTAACGTACTACGTTTATTAAATGAACCAACAGCAGCAGCGGTTGCTTATGGTTTAGACTCTGGCCAAGAAGGTATTATTGCTGTTTACGATTTAGGCGGTGGTACATTTGATATATCAGTACTTAGATTACACCAAGGTGTGTTTGAAGTAATGGCAACCGGTGGCGACTCTAGCCTCGGCGGCGATGACTTTGATTCGCTCCTTGTTGATTACTTTAAGCAGCAAACAGGTGTGTCAACATTATCACCTTCAATTTTACGTTTATTCATCAATAAAGCAAAAGCGTGTAAAGAAGCATTAAGCCAATACGCTAAAGTAAACGTGGGTCTTGAGTTTGACGATCAAAAATACACCGTTGAAGTAACGCGCGAAACGTTTGATGAAATGGCTATGCCACTAATTAAAAAAACGCTGCGCTCGTGTCGTCGCGCTGTAAAAGATGCTGGCATTGAAAATGAAGAAGTGCTGCAAGTTATTATGGTAGGCGGTTCAACCCGTATGCCATTGGTACGTAGTCAAGTACAAAGCTTTTTTGATAAAGAGCCGCTAACTTCAATCGATCCTGATCGTGTTGTAGCCTTAGGTGCCGCGCTTCAAGCCGACGTGTTAATTGGCAATAAGCCCGATTCTGACATGTTATTGCTTGATGTATTACCGTTATCGCTAGGCCTTGAAACGATGGGTGGTTTGGTTGAAAAAATCATTCCGCGTAATACAACGATTCCGGTAGCACGCGCACAAGAATTTACAACGTTTAAAGACGGTCAAACAGCCATGTCATTACATGTGCTGCAAGGTGAGCGTGAGCTTGTTGATGATTGTCGATCGCTTGCTAAGTTTAGCTTAAAAGGTATTCCACCAATGGCGGCAGGCGCTGCGCATATTCGTGTAACCTTTAAAGTTGACGCTGATGGCCTATTAAGTGTTTCAGCTATGGAAAAATCAACAGGTGTACAAGCTGAGATTCAAGTTAAGCCTTCGTTTGGTTTATCTGATGATCAAGTAGCTAACATGCTAAAAGAATCAATGAGCAACGCTAAAGGCGACATGCAAGCGCGTATGCTTAAAGAGCAACAAGTAGAAGCGTTGCGTGTTATAGAAGCGCTTAATGCATCACTTGAAGCCGATGGTGCATTACTTGACGATATGCAACTAGCTAACTTACGCGCTGAAATTGCAGAACTGGTAAAAGTGCGCGAAAATGCACAAGAGCCTGGCGAAATTAAAGCAGCTATCGAAAAAGTCGATAATGCGAGTAGCGACTTTGCATCGCGTAGAATGGATGCATCAATTAAAAAGGCCCTTACAGGGCAGTCAGTAGACAACATTTAAGAGAGATTAGAATGCCACAAATTGTTTTTCTTCCACATCCTGAATTATGTCCTGACGGCGCTGCAATTGAAGCTCCTACAGGTCAAACGGTACTCGACGCTGCGCTTAAAAATGGTATCAGCATTGCGCATGCTTGTGAAAAATCGTGTGCATGTACTACGTGTCACTTAGTGATTCGTGAAGGATTTGACTCACTTGAAGAAAGTGATGAGCTAGAAGACGACATGCTAGATAAAGCATGGGGCTTAGAGCCTGAGTCACGCCTTGGTTGCCAAGCAATTATAAGAGATGAAGACCTAGTGGTTGAAATACCTAAGTACAATCTCAATATCGTTAATGAAGAGCACTAGTTTTTAACGATGTATATATTAAAAGCCGCTGTTTGATACAGCGGCTTTTTTGTTTGTGAATTACTGGCGTGACGAGCAAAGCTCGTATGTTATTTTGTAGACGCAAAGCTTGCTGGCGTTATGTGTTTTAACTCTAGGTTATAAATATAGAAGCTGCGCTTCTCACGTGAGCAAGCTCAACGTCTACAGCAAATTTTAAATTATATATTTATTTTGTAGACGCACAGCTTGCTTGCGTGATGTGTTTTAACTCTAAGTTATAAATATAGAAGCTGCGCTTCTCACGTGAGCAAGCTCAACGTCTACAGCAAATTTTAAATTATACATTTATTTTGTAGACGCACAGCTTGCTGGCGTGACGAGCAAAGCTCGTAAGTTATTTTGTAGACGCAAAGTTTGCTGGCGTTATGTGTTTTAACTCTAGGTTATAAATATAGAAGCTGCGCTTCTCACGTGAGCAAAGATCCTAAAATGTTAGCCTTGGCTCTATGCCACGCATTAAAAGCTAACACCTTAAAACGTAATTTTGGAGGTTTATTTTGAGTAATCTTATTTTTTCTGACTCATTTATTAACGGCGAATTTTATAAAACTGATACGCGCTTTAGCGTTAACGATCCCGCTACCGAAAAAAGTATTGTTGAAGTAAGCGATATTGACGAGCAGGGTGTAAATAGCGCAATAACCGCAGCTCAAGGAGCTTTTGTTAAGTTAAAAACGACAAATGCCACTGAGCGAAGCGAAACCTTGATGCGCTGGTATGAGCTAGTAATAAAGCACAAGCAAACACTTGCAGAGCTAATGACCAAAGAGCAAGGCAAACCACTCAAAGAATCCCTTGGTGAGATTGATTACGGTGCAGGTTTTATCAAATGGTTTGCAGAAGAAGCCAAACGTAGTTACGGAGATGTAATTCCGCCAACAGATGACTCGCACCGTTTAACCAGCTTTAAGCAGCCTGTCGGTGTTGTAGCTGGTATAACGCCGTGGAACTTTCCTATTGCTATGGTTACTCGTAAAGTAGCGCCAGCTTACGCTGCGGGCTGTAGCTTTATACTTAAACCTTCTGAACATACGCCACTTTGTGCTATTGCGCTTGCTCATCTAGCCGATCAAGCTGGTTTTGTTAAAGGTGCATTTAATGTACTGGTTTCTCAAGATGCCAAAACAGTAGGTAAAATGCTGACTGACTCAGAAGTCGTGCGTAAGTTTACATTTACCGGTTCTACCGGTGTAGGTAAGCAGTTGCTATCGCAATGTGCTGACACAATTAAACGCACCTCGATGGAGCTTGGCGGTAATGCACCTTTTATTATTTTTGATAATGCCGACTTAGATGAAGCTGTTGAAGGGCTAATGGCGGCTAAATTTAGAAACAGTGGACAGGCATGTGTTGCTGCAAACCGTATCTTTATACAGCGTAATATTCTCGACAAAGTACTTTCAAAAATCACGCCTAAGGTTGCAGCGTTAAAAGTAGCAAATGGTTTTGAAGACGATGTTGATATTGGTCCACTCATTTACCCTAAAGCCAAAGAGAAAGTGCAACAGTTAGTACAAGACGCACTCGATAAAGGCGCGACGCTGATTGGTGATAATAGTGACTTAGGTGGCAGCTTTCAAAACCCATTAATAGTAAACAACGTCACTACAGAGATGGATATTTACCACGAAGAGGTATTTGGCCCAGTGTTAACGGTTATTCCTTTTGATGAAGAAAGTGAAGTACTTGCGCTTGCCAACGATGTACCATTTGGTTTAGCAGCTTATTTTTACAGCCAAAACATTAAGCAAGTCTACCGAGTTAGTGAAGGGCTTGAATTTGGTATGGTCGGCGTAAATGAAGGTGTTATATCAAACCCAGTAGCGCCATTTGGTGGTGTTAAGCAATCTGGTTTGGGTCGAGAAGGCGGTCATCAAGGGCTTGATGAGTACTTAGAAGAAAAGTACGTGTGTATTAAAATATAACGCCCGTTAAGTTTATGAGCGCGAATTTACTTCGCGCTTTTTTATGACGTTAATATGGCAGATATATGAACTTTACCTTTTACTGTTGCTACACAAAGCACTAAATGCTACCTTTGGAGCCATATTTTTTGTTAATAAAATAACATAAAAAAACTAATAAAAAGTAAAAGGATTTCTATAAGTAGAAATAACCCCGTGTGTAAATGCCACCGTAAGGTGGCATTTTTTTGTTTGAATAGTTATAGACTGTAATAAGCGCATTTTGAATAAAGGCATGGCTTATAGGTGCTAACTTATAGGTGTATAACCAGGTAAGTTATCAAAATCTACCTCATCTAGCTGCTCTGGGTTAGCATATTCGTTGATATAATTTTTATAGACTTCTGACTCAATAAAAATAGCAAAAATATCAGGATCAAGGTGATTATTACTAACCATGTTCCCTAGAATATTCAAACATTCACTTACCGGTTTTGCTTTTTTATAGGGCCTGTCTACGGCAGAGAGTGCTTCAAAAATATCCGTAATAGCCATTAACCTTGCAGGCACCGACATTTGTTCTTTGGTTAAACCTCTTGGGTAACCAGTACCGTCAAGTTTTTCATGATGACCTAATGCATATTCAGCTACATTACTAAGATGTTTAGGGAACGGCAAAATATCTAATATATTTTTAGTTATATCCATATGGCGTTTCATGATTTCGCGCTCACCTTGGGTAAGTGTACCGCGTCGTATCATGAGGTTTTCTACTTCATCATCAGTCAGTAGATGTGTTTCTTCGCCGTTTATTTTAAGCGAATACTGTTTTGATATTCTCAGTATATGGGCTTGTTCTTCTTCGCCCAAAAACTCACCGCCAATATTCACCCGCTGTAATAATGCACGGTCGAGGGCTAGTTGTTTAAGCTCAGTTTCAAGCAATCGTTCAAATTGTAAAACCTCAACCGACTTGTTCTGTTTTATTGCTGAAACAATTTGCTGCTGATAAGAGAGTTCTAAATCTCGACTAATTATTTCAAACTTAGCATCAATAAACTCTATGCGATCGAAAATAGTCTCTAACTTGGTCGACTTTTCCATAATATGATCAGGAGTAGCAATTTTCCCACAGTCATGTAGCCATCCCGCAACACTTAGTTCATGGCGATCCTCTGGGCTCATTATAAAATCTGCTAGTGGACCTTTATCTATTTTATGCACTGCATCAGCAAGCATTAACGTCAGTGCTGGTACCCGCTTACAGTGGCCGCCCGTGTGAGGAGACTTTTCATCTATTGCCATTGCGATAGCTTCGGCAAACGTTGAAAAAAGCACTTCCATATCTTTAACTAAAGTAGAGTTAGTTAGTGAAATAGCGCCTAAAGAGGCAAAAGATCGAATTAGAGTGACGAGCTCTTCACTAAAAGGAATGTTTTTATTTTGCGCATCTTTTACATTTATAAGCTGGATTACACCAATAATGTCATCTTCATGATCTTTTAAAGGAATTGTTAGCATGGACTCAGAACGATAACCCGTGCGTGCATCCATTTTGCGTGCAGCGCTCATATCAAAAGGCAAGGCATCATACACGTCAGGAATGTTAATCACTTCGCCTGAATTCGCAGAATGCGCAACAATAGCGGTATCATTTGGTTTGCCATCAATAAAAAGATCTATATTAGGAAAATCAACGGGGCTACCTAACGTGCCACCTAAATAAAGATTTAATGACTTATTTATTACCGTTTCAAACTTGAGTTGTTTGTTTGGGGTAATAGAGTAAATGCTGCCAGCATCAGAATTTGCTATCGACATTACAACTTGCAGTATTTCATCAAGTAATTTAGACGAGTTTTTTTCGGTTGTTAGTCTAATGCTAATATCGATAAAGTGCTGAAGATTTGTTTTGTCTTTAATGTGCTGTCGCATATGTTTACTACTTTTGAGTATGTTTGAAGGCACCATTCCAATCCTTAGCTAGTGTTTGCAAATCAGTGCCCTTAATACGTTCAATAAAAATGGCATAAATGTTGGGGCTAAATACGGTTGTACTGTGTAGTTCTTTAAATAAGCTAAGTGCTTGTGGCCAGTTTTTATTATAAAAAAGCATCATGGCCTGCTGCGACTTTTTAACTTCATTTAACTGCTCTTCATCGAGCTTATCTGTAAAGTTTATAGGTTCAAACAACTGTACAGCGGTTGTTTTTCCAACAACTTGCACTTTATCTATTAAACGAAATGAAATATGAGGGCATTTTTTCATCGTCTCTTCTGTAACAAGAATAGCTACGCCATAAAATTTGGTCAAGCTTTCTACTCTAGCACCTAAATTAACAGTATCACCAAGAACTGTATAGGCTTTACGATAAACCGAACCCATATCACCTACATTCATGTCGCCAGTACTTAAACCGATACCTATTTTTATTGCAGGCTGGTTGTTTTCTGCAAATAACTGATTTATTTTCGTTAACCCGTTGATCATAGACATTGCGGCTTCAACACCATGGCGAGCGTGATTTTCATCTTTTAGTGGGGCATTCCAAAATGCCATCACCATATCGCCTACGTACTTATCAATAGTTCCGTGATGATCAAATATGATTTTGGTAATAGCCGTAAGATATTCGTTTAAATATTCACTTAACTGATGAGGGGTCATACTTTCTGATAGTGAAGTGAAACTACGAATGTCGGCAAACAACACCGTCATATTTTTTCGCTCACTTTTTTGAGATAAACTTTTACCTTGCAGTATCATTTGGTTTATACGCTCAGGAGGAACATATTGGTCAAACATAGATTTTATTTTTCGGCTGTGTTTCATTTCAGCGATAGAGCCTACAATGATGTAATAACCGGCTAATATAATGATGAGTAAAAGAGGCATTAATAAAGGTAAACTAATTTTTTGTACTGACCATAAATAAACGTTTAAAAATATAACGACACTTGTGACTGTAAGAGACAAAACAATAATAAAACGTGCGCTCTTAGCATGGCTAAAAAACGACAGTACGCAACCCGTCAATGCAATGATGAGTAAGCTTGCTCCCTGTGACCAATTAGGTTTAGAGGGAAGTAGCTCTGGGTGCATTAACCCTTCAAATATATTGGCATGAACCTCCACACCTGGGTATTGCAAACCAACAGGTGTTGACCTTAAATCAGCAAGCCCTACGGCGGAAGTACCAATAAAGGCTACTGCGCCTTCTAATTCCTCTAAACCAATTTTTTTGGTCAAAATATCGGTAGCCGAATAATAGGGAAAGCTATGCGCACGCCCTTTGTAAGGAATTAATATTTGCCCATACTCATCAGTTTGAATCCACTTATCTTGAAACTTTATACCTTCGAATAAGGTTATACCATCTAACCTATTGGAACGGGTTTCTATGTTTTCAGCAAGGGTATAAAGTCGAGCAACTTCAAGTGCTAAAGAAGGATAAAGCTTATCGCCAACTCGATTTATAAGAGCTGCTTTACGTATAAAGCCATCTTCGTCAATATGTGCATTAATAAAGCCGGTGCCCGTTGCAGCATTTTGTAACTGTGGAATATTTACAATAGCACCAGGAAACTGGTTTATTTGTGAATTAGTGTGTTCTTCGCTTGCCCATACAACACTGTTTTTAGCTGGCAAGTTTTGATTAGTCAGTTGTTCATCAATTAGTAAAAAACCAAGAACAGTATCATTTTTAGATAATGCGCTTGCTAGTTTTGTGTCTGCATCGACTTGTTTAGTAATTTCAGCAAAGGGGATGGTGTACTTTTTTGATAAATCAGGAATTTCAGACATAATTTTTGTAACAGGGTTTTCTTCCTGTTCAGAAAAAAATATATCGAATGCAATAACAATAACACCTGCATCACTAAGCTTTGTAACAAGGTCTGCTAATTTTGAGCGACTCCAAGGAAAGCGTCCTTGTTCTTGCATGCTCTTTTCATCGATATCAATTATTACAACGGTTTCATCGATGCGTCTAGGCGTCTCTGAAAGCGTCAGTAATAATCGAGAGTCGTATATTATACCTTCTACACGGTTAACTAACTTTGCAAGCGACCCAGTTGAAAATAACTCTATTGATGCGATTAATAATGTAATAACAGCGCCAATAAAAAAGTGCTTTGAGGTAATGGGTTTTAAGAAGCTAATGAGTAACGCTCCTTGATAGACTAAAAATCAAAAACTCGTCCTTCTCGGCCGCATTCTATTTTTACCTGTTGAGCGTACTGCGTGTGTAAATACTTTTCTATAGCGACTAACTGTTCATCGGTTCTTGATGGATCGTGGCTAATAATAATCACATTTTTAATACTCGCTTTTATAGCAAGCTCAGCAACCTGATCTATGGTGCTATGACCCCAACCATGCTTAAGAGGCAAGTCTGCATCTATAAATTGAGCATCGTGAATTAGTAAATCAGCGCCTTCAATAAAATTACTCCATTCGCAAATACTTGTGTTTAGCTTGTCTGGTGGGTTTAGCTCATTGTCGGTAACGTAAGCTATCTTTTTTTCATCTGCTTTAATGCAATAAGCAGTACCGCCACCAGGGTGATTCAGTGGAGCAGTAGAAACCAAAAAACCGTTAAGTGTAAATTGCTTTTGAGACGATAAATCAGTATTAAGCGTAATATTGGCAGGTAAATCCTGATAACACACAGGAAAGTACGAACCACTCATTTGCTTTAATATGGCATCTTGGTTTTTTTTATCATCAACGTTGCCAGCTACAATGGTTATATTGCGGTTGGGCTGGTAAATAGGTTTAAAAAAAGGAAACCCTTGAATATGATCCCAATGATTGTGCGTTAGCAAAATATTGATAGGACTTTGTGTTTCTAGTAAACGTGTACCGAGTTCTACAATACCGGTACCAGAGTCTAAAATAAGATCTCTACCGTTGTTTTGTTCAATGTACACACATGAGGTATTTCCCCCAAAAATGTGTGTATTACTTCCAGCTGAAGGCATCGAGCCTCTAACACCAAAAAATTCAACTTTCATAATTTAAGGCTAAGCTCCATCTGCTTCAAAATTGAATTTAGAAATACTAACATTGTTAGAGTTAGTGTCATTACAGGTGCTACTTACAACAACTTGGGTATCATTTTGCAGGATGATTGAAGTAAACACATGTGTACTGACACATTGGCTTGCTTCATAAAAGCCGGCACCACTGGCTCCAAACGTATTATCTAAAGTACCGTCAGTTAAAATGCGCGCTAACATGCCTTTATTGTTGCCCATACCAACTAAAACAATAGTGTTGTTGGTATCAAAAACGGCACTTTTTACTTCGGTATCTCCCGTTGAAGCTAATGTATATTGGTCTAAAGGGTAGCTGTCATCAATTACTCCAGATGCGAGTAATCGCGTAATACTAGCTTTATTAGGCGTATCTACAACGTTTGCAATTAAATATAATTTATTTGATTCGTCGACTAATACTTTTACCATTTTATTCTCGGAATCAATGGTTGTTTCACCTATGTATTTGTAGGTTTGCTCACCGTCAGAGTCGAGCTTTAATGCTATTAATTCTGAACTGGCACCTGATACAGATTTACCACCAATAAAAATACTATCATCACTGATAAAAACACTTTCATAATATTCAAAAGGTGTTCCTATAATTTTTCCATTGCTACCAAAGTCATCGTCAAGTGTACCGTCAGAATCTAGCATCATGATAAACGAACTAGGAGTATCGGCTATAACTACAGAGCCAACTGCTACAACGTTGCCATCATGTAGTGCTAAATCAGTTAAGTTAAGCTTTTCAGCACCTGAAATAGAAGTAGAGTAAATACCATCACTGGCGAATGAGGTATCTAAATCACCATTTTGATCAACTTTAGCTATAAAGCCCTCTTCACCGTCAGTTTTGCTTTTAGATCCCGCAATAAATAAGCTGCCGCTATTGTGTTCAACCAACGCTATATTAGGTACGCTCAAATCTATGGCAATTTCTTTATGACCACTTTCGCTAAAGCTAGTATCTATAGCACCCGTACTCGTAAAGCGTGTTAATACTAACTTAGTAATTGAGTTCGATTTAGCCGTTGATGCAAGAATATACTTACCGACCTGAGGGCCATTGCTCAGTTGTAAAACGTGCATTGATTGATCGTCAGATTCTGCGCTTATAGTATCAAAAGCAAGATAACCAACGTCTGCAAAGTTACTGAATAATGTGGCTTGCTCGTCAATTGCTGCAACAAATGGTTTAGTGGTTGAGTCGTCAATAACACCCGATACCCATACTGTATCATTCGCATCTATAGTTGCCGATTTGGCAAATTGCTTACCATTGATACCTGAAATAATATTAATACCTGATGCACCATAAGTACTATCAAGTGAACCATCAGACATTAAAATACGGGCAGAAAATAGTTTTTCACTAGCAGAAACTCCAGTAGTGCCAGATAACGTAATTCCATTTTTAATTTGCTCATATTTTACGCCGGTTACACTCGCGCCACCATCACCACTACCACTATCACTATCAATATCGTAAATAGCAGTACCTGCATCACCAAAACTCGTTATAAGAGTACCCGTTTTATCAATAGCCAAAACCACGGCTTCTTTTTCACCACTATTACGAGTTATGTAACCACCTACAAAAGCTGTAAAGTCGGTGTTTTTAGCGCCGCCAATTGCAAATAGTTCGTCATCTTTATTATTCTTGGACAAGTCGAGCGATAATGCTGCGCTACCATTAAAGCTTCCATTGTTTTCACCATCAGAAATTAAATAACGAATAAGTACGTCTTTATCACCTGTTGCACTTGTGACACTGCCAACAACCATAAGATCAGAGCTATTAAAGTTTTTAATAGCAAACGCTTCGTCATCTCTACTAGCGCCGCTCACATCGACAATTTTAGGGCTTCCGGCTTCATAAGCGAGCGTAGATATATCGTATTTTATCCATAAGCTATCGCTGTCGTTACCATTAAATGACTTACCAACAGCCTGAATTTTATTGTCGCTAAATTCAAGGTCATTAATCACGAGGGTGCTTGCTAATGCGGTACAGTGAATACCTGAATTATTATCTCCAGAGTCATTACTTAATACACCAGCGGTATTCATTTTCAACAAACATGCTTCGGTATTTGTGCCATCAAAACTAGTGTAAGCAACAAAGAGGCTTGTACCATCAGAGATGATAGCTGTTGCTTGTTCATCATTTTCTAAATCTAATACTTTAACGCCATCACTATTAAATGCTGTATTTATCACACCACTCGTTGTATACGATGCAATAACAATATCTTTGTCTCTGTTATTACTAAAACCTACAAAGTAAAGGTTATTATTTAGCTCAATACTGTCATTAAATTCACCGCTTGAAAAAACTCCAGAAAGCTCAAGTTCACCTGTTATAGGGCGACCAAATGTTTCATCTTCAACAGGAACTAGGGGCTCCGTATCATCAGTGATATCAATTATTATATTAATAGTAGTTGTTTCGTTAGGCGTACCGTCGTCAGTAATAGCTAGGCTCAATATGTACTGAGGAGTTGTTTCAAAATCAAACGGGCTTTCACCTTTTACAGTTAATAAGCCAGAATCATTATTTATTTCGAATATGGGGGCGCCACTGAGTATGGTGTAACTTAAATTTTGGTTCTCAATGTCTGAGGCACTAACAGTCCCAATAGTGTCGCTATCGGTTGCGTTTTCGCTAATATTAAAACCTTGGTTTGACGCAACTGGAGCATCGTTAATAGGAGCAATCGTAATTGACAAACTAGCAGTATCTGTAGCGTTATTCCCATCATCTACAGTATAACTGACAACAACAATACCGTTGGTATTTGCAGCCGGTGTGTACTGTAGTTTGTTATCAACAACGGATACTGAACCGCTATCAGCTGACGCTGCTGTTATGCTTAGGTTATCACTATCAGCGTCTATATCATTAATCAACACATCAATGAGTAGCGGTGCTGCATCTTCATCCATAGTTGCCGTGTCAGCATTTGCTATTGGAGCATCATTTACAGGTGTAATAGTGATAGTTAACGTTGCTGTACTGGCGCCTCTGTTGTTATCGCTTACAGTATAAGTAACTGTTGCTAAGCCGTTGTCGTCGGCTGCAGGTGTGTATTGAATTTGATTGCCAACCACTGATACAGAGCCAATATCAGCTGAGGCTGCGCTTATGGAAAGGCTGTCGCCATCCACGTCTGAGTCATTGGCTAATACGTTTATCAGTATTGGCGCTGCATCTTCAGCCATAGTTGCCGTGTCAGCATTTGCTATTGGAGCATCATTTACAGGTGTAATAGTGATAGTTAACGTTGCTGTGCTGGCGCCGCCGTTGCTATCGCTTACAGTATAAGTAACTGTTGCTAAGCTGTTGTCGTCGGCTGCCGGTGTATATTGAATTTGATTGCCAACCACTGAGACTGAGCCAATATCAGCTGATGCTGCGCTTATGGTAAGGCTGTCGCCATCCACGTCTGAGTCATTGGCTAATACGTTTATTAGTATTGGCGCTGCATCTTCATCTATTGTAGCTGAGTCTGCGTTTGCTATTGGAGCATCGTTTACGGGAATAATAGTAATTGTTAAGTTAGTAGTTGCAGTACCGCCGTTACCATCACTTATTGTGTAGTTAATAATTGCTGTTCCATTTGTATTAGGAGCAGGCGTATATTGGATTTTATTATCAACAACAGATGCAGAACCTCTATCTGCAGTAGCAGCTGTTATCACAAGAGTATCGCCGTCAATGTCGGAGTCATTAGCTAATACGTTAACTAATAACGCAGGAGCATCTTCGCTCATCGTTGCTGAGTCAGCATTTGCAGTCGGGGCATCATTAACGGGTGTAACAGTAATCGTCACACTTGCTGTTCTGTCGTTTATACCTTCATTACCAGTGCTATAACCATCAGTAATGGTGTAAGTTAATACTATTTCACCTGAAAAATTTGCTGGTGGAGTAAACTGTATTTTTCCGGCGACAATAGTCGCTTCACCAGCAGTATTTTCTATATTAGAAATACTTATTGTATCGCCATCTGCATCAGTGTCGTTAGCTAGCACATCTAATAAAGATGCAGAGCTGTCTTCGTCTAACGTATATTGATCGTCATTGGCTTCTGGAAAAGTATTAACGCCGTTTTCACTTAAGGTTACTTGAGCTGTTGCAGTTAAGCCTTGCTCATTTGAAATTGAATAGGTAAAGCTATCTACACCAATAAAACCTAAGTCTGGTTGATAGGTAAATGAGCCATCAGCATTTAATGTAAGTTCGCCATTTTGAGTTGCATTAATTGCCGTGGTATTAACTGATAAATCACCAGCCTCAATATTAAAGTCGTTAATTAATAAGCCATTTTGTACTGTTACTTCAAATAGTTTATTTTTGCTAAATTGATAGGCATCATTTTGTGCAACAGGGTTATCGGGTTCGCTGTTTATTACTAAAGTTACTGTGGCTGTAGAGGTTGCACCTAATGAGTCTATAGCTTGATATTGAAATTGATCAACACCATTAAAATTAGCATCCGGCACATAACTAAAGCTGCCATCAGTTGCTAATAATAGTTGGCCATGTGTGGGTGCCACCATAAACGTTTCATCAACTGAAAAACTGTCATTATTTGGGTCAGTATCGTTACTAAGCACACCATTGGCTGCTGTAACCACAAGTGTTTCATCTTCGCTTAAACTATAGCTGTCATTTTTTGTTACAGGGGCTACGTTAGTGTTTGAACTTACAATGGTTACATTTGCAATAGCCTGAGCACCTTGTGCATCAACAACTCTATACTGAAAGCTGTCTTGGCCTTGCATATTTTGCTCGCCTTGGTATTCAAAGCCACCATTATCAAAAAGGGTTAATTGTCCTCTTGCTGGTTCGCTAACCGGCGTTGTATCAACAGTTAAGTCATCTAAGTCTATATCGCTATCGTTTATAAGTAAGCCTGGCGATAGGACAACTAAGGTTCCATTGTTTGTAACGCTGTAAGTATTATCAAGCGCAATAGGAGCGTCGTTAACAGCTAAAATGGTTATCTCTACAACTGCGGTATCTGTCATACCTAGCTCGTTAGCAACTTGATAGCTAAAGGCATCTTCACCATTAAAGTTTGCAATAGGGATATAAGTAAAATCCCCATTTTCATTTATATTAAGAGTGCCATGCTGCGGTAGAATTAATGCATCTGCATTTACACGTAAATCGCCACTGTATTGATTCGTATCATTTGTTAGTACGTTACCTTGCAGAGTTTGATCTTCACTTATCTGAAACTGATCGGCATTTGCCTCTGGTGCAAATGCAAGCTCTCCACCCACTGGCGCTATGTTTATTATATTAGCAAAACCACTTTCACCACTGCCATCAACACCGGTAATAAGTACTTGGTAACTTTTATTAGTAAGTGACTCGGTAATGCTTAATGCAGTATCTTGAATACTTAAAAATTGTTGCCCATTCTCTAATTCATTAATATTAGTAGATGAGACTCCAGCTTGAGTTGCAATATAAACGTTGTAACGATTAAGCTCGGGGTTAGCTTGCCACGAAAGATTAATATTATCTTCGTCTCGTTGTGCTGTAACACCTTCAATTTGATATGGTTGCCAGTTAAAAGTGATTGCATCAGCAAGTACTTGATTATTTAAAGTGTCAGTTATCCATATTTCAAGGCGTATTTCCCCTGGAGTTACGCCATAAAGCGCAGGGCTGAGGCCTATAATTGACTTTTCGTAGCCAACACCACAATCAGAAGAACAAAGTGATATGCTTTTATTAACGCTAGGGAGTACTAAATTAACTTCAGCAATGCCATCAGTATCCGAAGCTTCAAGTAAAAAAGAAACATTACCTTGTACTGTGTCGTTTGTTTGTGAAAAAACAATATCAGCGCGAGTATTTGCTAAACTTGCTCCAACAACACCTCTACTTGAAGTGACAGCACCTAAAACTTTTGTACTCTTGGTTTGATTACTCGCTATAACACCAGCCAAATTTATATAGCTAGTCACCGTTGGCGGTATTACTTCAGCCGTAGGTGATTGTATTGCCTCTTGAGTGGGGCTTTCTTCTGAGCCTCCACAGGCACTTAACAAAAACACCATAGAACCAAGCAAAAATATATTTTTTGCTGTCATTTTAAATACTCCATAATAAAAGCTTTGTATCCAATGTGTTTATGGTTCTAATTTAAAAGAGCCGCTAGCATTTACATCAGGATTATTTATTTCGTTAAGATTAAAGTTGCCAGTAATATTGTCTAAGTCATTCAAAAATATTGCATCAACATCGCCCTCGGCTTTATTGTTACCATGGGATGCAAATGTAACGGCCAGTTCAAGTTCGCTTAAATTTATTAAGCCGCTGTAAGCTGCATACCAATTTCCACCGGCGTCATTAAAACTAATTTCGCCATCAGGCACGGTGCCATTATCAAAATCAACTGCCATAGTCATAGCAAAGTCAGTAACAGCACCCACACTCGAATTTACATTAAAGTTTGATGCCTCATAGTTAAATACACCTTGGCGCTGAGCTATTTGATCGACTAAAGATGCGCTGCTAACAGTTTGAAATTGTTGTTCAGAATATATATCCATAACACCTGTATCAGCTTCAAAAGCATTTACTTCAACTTCAGTTACCGATGCTTGCTCAGTTTCTTCTTCGTTGTCGTCTTTAGGATCAATTGCTACTATATTTTGATCAAACACGCGTGCCGCACGTGTCGTTTTAAATACTTCACCAGTGGCTGTAATTTGTGCAAACGAAAATGCCTCGTTATCACCCAAAGAAACCACGTTATTATTTTCTAACGTTAAATCTATTGCGCCATCCCATACCGCTAAAAATACATCGCCTTTAACCAGCTGAACTTCAAAATGCGTTCCGCGTATGCCAATAGAGCCTACGGGAGTTTTTACACTATAAGAGCCACCATTTTTTTTAATTACGCCGGAAATAGAGCGTAAACCGCCTTTAAGTAACTCAATAGAAGCAGAGCCTTGTTGGGTATTGTCATTAAATTCGTAGTTAGCAATATTTAATACTGAGTTTTCTTTTAAGGCTATTAAACCACCATCCAACATCGAAAATTGCGCTTTGCTTTTCTCTCCAGTCGTAATGCGATCTACGCCAAAAACAGTATCTCTGCGCTGCAACTGTCGTTGTTGTTCATTGCTTCCATCAACCGCGAGTACAGAGCCTCGTGCTAAAATAGTTTTACCAGCAGGGTCGTTTGCTTGTGTATAAAAACTTACACAAAGTAAAGTGGTAATTACAGGGAGTAAATGTTTCATAAATACCTTAAATTAAAATGAGTAAGAAGCGCTTAAATTTATATCTAAACGGTCATATTCGAATAAAGAAATATTACTGGATTTATCTTGATAGTTGGCAGCCAACTGTATGGCTAAATCGCGATTAACTAAGTAGCGAACAGAAGTTGAGAACATAAAGAGGTTATCGGCACGTTCTTGTAAAAATAAAGGGTGATCATCTTTATAATTAATCCATTGGTATCCAGCAAGAGATAACAACTGCCAATGTTGAGCCAACTGAGTGTTCACTTGGTAGTACAAGCTCGTAATATTACGGCTATTAAATTCACCTTCAGTAATGTCCGCTTCCTCGCTTTTAGCGTTAATGCTTAAGCTTTGAAACCAATTTTTAGCTGCATAGCTAGCACCTGCATTCATCGCATAAAATGAATTATCGAGCTTTTCATCAAATCTATTGTTTAAAACACCTGCAGTCAAAGAGCTAAATAAATTAACTTGTTTATTTAGCGTAAAATTAGCTCCGGCCGTTAAAGCTGATTCAGTACGATAAAGTTCGCCATTAAGCATCAACGGAGTGGTAGCAACTCGTGCAAACCAACTTATGTCATTTTGTTTATATTGATAGGCGGCATTAATGTGCGCATTTATACGATCGTATTGACTGAGTTCTTCAAACTTGTACCACCCGGTATCAATACTTAAAGTGATTAAGCTTTTTTGATCAATAGGGTGAGAGTACTTTCCTCTGTAATTAAGTCGTGCATAGTTGTCCTGCGTACTTTTACTTTCTGGCGATAACAAAAACTCACCAATATTAGGAATTATAATCGTATTTTCTGCAGTACCTGCGTTTACGTTGCCATCTACGCCAAGCGCAAGCTCAATATTTTGTTTATAAGAGCGTACAGCCTCTTGTTGCTTAAGTGCAGCAGTTTCTAGCAGTGACTGTGCTGAAGACTTTATATTATTAGGTGTGTCAGGTGAGTTAATTATTATCAAAGCTTGAGTATCGGCAGCAGGTAAATTATTAACTGTTAAATAAGCGCGAACTAAGTATAAGCGAGCTTCATACCATCTAGGATTATTTTCAACCACGCGTTCAAATGCAAATACAGCTGGCGCCGCATGCCCTGTTTTAAGTGCACTGACCCCTAATAAAAAGTCGTATACGGGTTCGCCCAGGTACTGGTATTCGCTATTACTTTTTTGATAAGCCTGAGTGTATTTTTTTTCAGAAACTAATTTTTGAAGCTCAATCAATAACTTATTGAATTCATCATTGCTTTGAGCCAATGAGTTAAAGCTCATTACAGCTAAACAACTACACAGTAAATTTCCTAAAACCTGTTTAATCATGCTTAATTTTATATCCCAGTAGAAGTTTGATGTTTTGTAAAAAGTGATGCCAACATTAGAAACCTACCACTTTTTGTAGCTAAGTATAGTTAATACAGTCACATTGGTTAATTAATTGTAGATAAGTAATGAGTTATACCAATCCGCGATAATACTTAATTATTATGCTGGGCTAAACGTGTCGCTACCTGTGTTAAAAAATTCTCATTTACAACTGCATGGATGCAGAAGGTAGAGCAATGCAGGAGCAATTGCCGAGAACAACTAAATAGCGAATTTTTTGCCTAGCTATCAACACATTTTTCCATCCTCAAAATAGATCACTTAATTAAGCGAATTGGAATTAAATACTTGTTTATTAAATATTATTGCTAATTAGGGCGTGTTTTTCTTTGTGGATTGAAATTTTTTAATCTAGGGATGATTTAATCGCTGCGTGAGATTTGTAAATTAGTGGGTTTAACTAGAGTATTAATAATTGTGTTGTAAGGTTAATATATTGAGGTATTTTAGAATTTATATTACAAAGTAAAGATAGGGTATAAATATGAAGGCTTACTAGGAAAAAAGTGGGGCGATTGACGGGGCTTGAACCCGCGACAACCGGAATCACAATCCGGGGCTCTACCAACTGAGCTACAACCGCCACTACACACACCTCGTTTGGTGTGGCGCGCATAATACATAAAATAATAATTGTTGTGAAGCCTAAAAGTGAAATAAATTAAAATAATTTAAATCAGGCAAATTTAATTAGTATTAAGTCGTTAATATTTTTCCAAAGTAGGCTACATTTTATCGGATAATTGCCTCTAAAAAATCGAGTATAGTTGCATTTAATAGTATTAATTCATTATTTCATGAGAATAAATTGTAAATTAATGTATAATAATGCCCGAAAACGCTTAATAAAAAACATTTGGAGTAAATATGGATTCAGTACTTAATTGGCTTAACGATAACTCAGGCCTAATTTTACACTATGGTATTCAAGCAGTTGTTGCGCTTGTTATCTTTTTACTTGGTAGTCGTGTTGCTAAGTTTTGTTCTAACTTAACTGAAAAAGGTTTTGCTAAAAAGAAAGTAGATAAAGCTGTCGGTTCATTTGTTTCAAGTATTGTGTACACACTTGTATTTGCTGTAACTATTTTAATGGCACTTTCGCAAATTGGCATTGAAACAACTTCGTTCATTGCTATTTTAGGTGCTGCCGGTTTAGCTGTTGGTTTAGCATTACAAGGTTCATTATCTAACTTCGCATCAGGCGTACTAATTATTTTACTTCGTCCATTTAAGTCTGGTGACTTTGTTGAAGCAGGTAATAAAATGGGTACGGTTAAAAAAATCGAAATATTCTCAACTGAACTACGTACTCCAGATAACAAAGTAATTATCGTACCAAACTCTCAAATAATGTCTGGTGCTATTACTAACTTCTCACGAGAGTCTACTCGCCGTATCGATTTAGTTATTGGTGTTGGCTACGATGCTGATTTACGTCACGCAAAAGAAGTATTAAAATCTGTATTAGATGCAGAAACACGCATACTTAAAGATCCAGCTTACAATGTATCTGTAAATGAGTTAGGCGATTCAAGTGTTAACTTTATTGTTCGTCCTTGGGTTAACGCTGCTGATTATTGGCCTACTTACTGGTCATTAATGGAAAATATTAAAATCGCATTAGATGATGCAGATATTACTATCCCATTTCCACAAATGGATGTTCACTTTCACAAGCAAGACTAATTTTAAATAGTTATTTAATTAAAGTTATCTTTAATTGTTATAGTGCTAAAGAGCTATTAAACATAAAATTTTCATGCGGTATTTGCTGCATGAAAATTTTTTACATTATTACTTAGCTGTTTAGCTTGCTCTAACAAGTAATGCTTTAATAAAATAGATGTACATTTATACAAAGGTTATTTTTTAATGAAATTAAAGCTTTTATCAGTTTTAGTTGCGGCTTCTGCTGCAACAAACGCATTTGCTGCAGACGCAGAACAAAGAACATGGGAAGTTACCAGTGAATTAGGTGCTATTGTCACAAGTGGTAATACAGAAACGACCACACTTAAAGGTGGCATTAAAGTTCAGCACAACCTTGAACATTGGAACAACGAATACAAGCTAGACGGCATCTACAAAGAAGATGAAGTTGAAGATGCAAATGGTGACAAAAACAAGCAGCGCACTAACGAGAAGTATTCAATTTCTGCACAAGGTAATTACAAATTAAATGAAGATCATTCTCATTTATTCATTTATGGTTCACACGTTTCAGATTATTTTGGAGCGTATAGAAGTGAGTCAGTAATTTCTGCAGGTTACGGTTTACGTTTATTAAACGAAAAAACTATGTGGCTAAGTGCTGAAATTGGTCCTGGTTATAAATACTTTGAATACCCAGATGACAGCACTGAAGTTGATGACAACGGTAACTCTCTTGCTGGTGAATTTGAAGGCGAAGTAATTGCCTTGGGTAAGTTAGATTACAACTGGCAAATTTCTGAGAATGCACGTTTTACTCAATTAGTTGCTGTTGAGTACGGTGATACAAACACTAAGACTCGTTCTGAAACTGCATTACTTGCAAAAATAAACGGCTCGTTACAAATGAAAGTCGCTTTTAATGTCACTAACAACTCAGATGTTGCTGACGATAAAGAAAGCACTGACACAGAAACGTCATTCACGTTGGTTTACAGTTTTTAACCAATGTAGTTAAGTTAATTACACTAAAGTGACAAAAGGGACGAAAGTCCCTTTTTTATTTGCCTAAAATTAAGGTATTATAGCGGCCAATTTTGGTTGTAGACCTAGGGATATACCTACTCGTGAAAGTTTTTACACAATTTATTAGTGCTTTTATTCTACTTTGTAGTTTTAGTACTTTGGCTTTTACGCCAACAGCGTCTCAAATTGAGCAATTTAAAAAGTTACCTAAAGCTCAACAAGAAGCCCTCGCAAAACAGTACGGTGTTGATATAGCAACGATCACTGGTACAAACCAATCTAATAATCAAAATAATACACAGCAGCAAAATAGTATTGGTGAGCGCGCAGAACCCGAAAAAGAAAAGCTTACAGATGAAGAGCGCTTTAAACCAAAAACAGACGAATTAAAGCCGTACGGTTACGAATTGTTTGCAGGTGAACCAACTACATTTATGCCAAGCGAAAATGCTGCAGTACCAGATACATATATTGTGGGCCCTGGCGATCAATTAAAAATAAACTTTTATGGTAAAGAAAGTGACAGTTTTGAAGTTATAGTTGACCGTGAAGGACGTATTAGTATTCCAGATTTAAGCCCTGTAGAAGTGGCCGGTTTGACCTTTGCTGAAATTAAAGAATTAGTAAAGGTAAAAGTAGAGCAAGAGGTAATAGGTGTAAAAGCATTTGTATCGCTTGGCCAGCTTCGTAGCATGCGTATTTTAGTGCTAGGAGAGGCTTACAAGCCTGGTAGCTACAGTGTTTCATCATTAACAACTGTTTCGCACGCATTATTTGTAAGTGGTGGCGTGTCTGATATTGCTTCTCTTCGTAATATTCAAGTTAAACGCGCGGGTAAGGTTGTAGCAAATTTTGACCTTTACGATTTACTTATTAATGGCGATAGCAGCAACGACATCGTATTAAAACCGGGCGATGCTGTATTTATACCGTCAGTTGGCGCTCAAGTAACAGTTGAAGGTGCAGTTAAACGTCCCGCTATTTTTGAACTTAAAAAAGGTGAGTCTGCTAAGCAGTTATTAGCAATGGCCGGAGGCCTTAAACCCAATGCATACGCTAAAAGCGCAATTGTAGAGCGCTTTAACTTCGATCGTAAAGAAGTACTCTCGGTCGATTTTTCAAAACCACAAATTAACTATATCCCACAAGATGGCGACCGCATTCGCTTTAATTCAGTTAGCTCGCAATATCAAAATTCAATTAGCTTAATTGGTGCAGTAGCACGCCCAGGTAATTATCAATGGCACCAAGGCAAGCGTATTTCAGATGTACTTAAATCTATACGCGGTGACCTACTACCGCAAGCCGATTTAAGCTACGGCCTCGTCATCCGCGAAATAAATGTAAACGGCGATATAGAAGCGCATCAGTTCGACGTTGCTCAAGCGATTATTAAAAATCCTGAAAACAACTTACAACTTAAAGCTAATGACAAGATAGTTGTATTTAGTCGTTTTGAAGAAAAAGAAGCAGAGCAATCAGCTCTAGCAAATATGGCCCTTAGCCAAGAGCAACAAGAGCAGCAACAAAAAGCAGAGCAATGGCACAAGTTTGAGCAAAAAGAGTTCGAAAAATACATTGGTGTTAATCAAGAAGACGAAGAGCTTGTTCTTGAAGACAATAAAATACTAACAATTGCTGAAATTTCTAAACGCAAAGCAAAAGAAGAAGAAGACCAAGAACTCAAACCTGAAGATTATGCATTATTTAGCCGCCATAACTTATTAGCGCCAATTATTGCTAAATTTAAACAGCAAGCATCAGTGCAACAAGCAATGCAATTAGTTGAAATCAGCGGGAATGTAACTTTCCCTGGTATTTATCCACTAATGATTGGTGGTGAGGTAAGTGATTTAATAACAGCAGCCGGTGGCCTGTTAGAGTCTGCCTACGTAAAACAAGCTGAAATTACACGTATTGTAGCCAGCGATGGTTCTAAAATAGAACACTTAAGATTTGACCTTGAAAGCGCCATGAAAGGCGACCTTCAAAGTAATATTACATTACAAAGTAAAGACAGCATCAACGTTTTTGCAATTCCAAATTGGCAAGAAAATGTAAAAGTAGAATTAAAAGGCGAGCTTAAATTTCCAGGTACGTACACTATACGCCGTGGTGAAACGCTAACTGAATTACTTGAACGCGCAGGTGGTTTTTCACAATTTGCAGAACAAAAAGCAGCTGTATTTACCCGTACATCAATTAAAGAGCAAGAGGAAAAGCAGTTAGCGCGTTTATCTACAGAGCTTCGCCGCGACATTGCCTCTAAAAGCTTCCAAAACTCGGTAAGTAGCAACACACTTTCTTATGAAGAAATGAACAAGCTGTTAAACGACCTCGCAAGTGTTGAAGCCGTAGGGCGTTTAGTAATTGATTTACCTTTAATTGTAAATAATCAACAAAACTTAGTATTACAAGATGGTGATACACTTTATGTACCAAGCAAGCGCGATTCAATCAGTGTAATAGGTGAAGTTAACTACTCAACATCACATCTTTATAAATCAGGTGTTAGTGTTGATGATTATATAGCGCTAAGTGGTGGCCTTAAAGAGCGTGCGGCTGAAGATCGAATTTACATTATTAAAGCTAATGGTTCAGTGAAAATACCAAACACAGGAGGCTGGTTTGCAGCAAATAATGCTGATCAGTTAGAACCAGGTGACACAATAGTAATACCAATGGATGCAGATCACATGGATAAATTGACACTTTGGAGTACTGCAACACAGATCCTTTATCAACTTGGTGTAGCTGTTGCTGCGATTAGTAGTATTTAATAAAAGACTAAATATTACTTTGTATTATGCTATTGCACGAAAATTAAGCCGGAGTTTAGTTTTGTGTAATAGCTGCTGAATAGAGATATATATGAATAGTAAAGATACACATACTAAAAACCTATCTGTACCCACTATTGCTGATGATGAAGTGAATTTAAGTGAGCTATTCTTTGTCATTTGGGAAGGCAAATGGGTAGTAATTTTAATAACAGCCTTATTCACAATTGCATCAGTGTTTTATGCTTTAGAGCAACCTAATGTTTATAAATCGGAAGCATTACTTGCTGCGGCGGAACAAGAACAAAGCGGCGGCTTAGGTGCTTTAGCAGGTCAATTTGGTGGTTTAGCTAGTTTAGCTGGAGTTAATTTGGGCAGTAGTGGCACCGCTAACAAAACTCAGTTAGCGCTTGAGGTTTTAAAGTCTCGCCAATTCACATTTAACTTTATTGAAAAGCACAATATTTTACCAGACCTAATGGCTGTAAAGTCATGGAAGCAAGCGGATAATAGTATTGAATACGATGAAGAGATATATAACGAAAAAGAAAAAAAATGGTTAAGGGAAGCTAAACTACCTTTTAAAGCCGAACCTTCAATGCAAGAAGCCTTCAAACAGTTTAGCCAAATAATTACTACAGACATGAACAAAGAAAGTGGATTGATAACTGTATCAGTTGAGCATGTTTCGCCAGTAATTGCGCAGCGGTGGGTTAACTGGTTAATTCAAGACATCAATACTGTTATGAAGTCTAGAGATGTTGAAGAGGCTAATAAAAGTACTGAATTTCTAACAGAGCAATTACAACAAACAAAAGTTGCCGATATTCGAACTGTTTTATATAAGTTAATTGAAGAGCAAACAAAAACTATTATGTTTGCAAATGTGCGAGATGAGTATGTATTTAAAACAATTGATCCAGCATTAGTACCGGAACAAAAGTTTAAGCCGAAGCGTGCATTAATTTGTATATTAGGTTTTCTTTTTGGAGGTATTTTAAGCGTATTAATAGTGCTCGCTAGATACTTTTTAAAGAAAGCGAATGACTAAAAAGCTCTAACTCAATTTTATGAATATGCTGCTTAAGCATTTTGGTATATCAAAGAATAAAGATACATTTTGTATTCGATACATAAAGTATAGAAATATTTAAGGAACTAATATGTTAAACAAAAAAACAGTGTTAATTACTGGTGGCACTGGGTCATTTGGTAAAAAATTTATAGAAACTATTTTAGCGCGCTACCCAGATGTAAAAAAAATAATCATCTATTCGCGTGATGAATTAAAGCAGTCTGTAATAAAACAAAAATACCCAGCATACGATTACCCGCAATTACGTTTTTTTATTGGTGATGTTCGTGATAAAGAGCGTTTAACGCAAGCGTGTGAAGGTGTTGATGTAATTATTCACGCAGCTGCTATTAAGCAGGTTGATACCGCTGAATACAATCCAACAGAATGTATTCGTACGAATATAGATGGTGCTGAAAATGTTATTCATGCTGCATTAGCATGTGGCGTAAAAGATGTTGTTGCACTATCGACAGACAAAGCATGCGCACCAATTAACTTATACGGTGCGACTAAACTTGCATCAGATAAATTATTTGCTGCTGCTAACAATATTCGCGGCTCTAAAGATATTAAATTTAGCGTTGTTCGTTATGGTAATGTAATGGGCTCTCGCGGCTCTGTTATTCCTTTCTTTTTAGAAAAACGAAAAGAAGGTATTTTACCAATCACACACAATGAAATGACTCGCTTTAACATATCGCTTCAAGATGGCGTTAATTTAGTTATGTTTGCCTTGGGCAACCATCTAGGTGGTGAGATATTTATCCCTAAAATCCCATCATACAAAATTTTAGACATTGCAGAAGCCGTAGCACCTGAATGTGAAACGCGTGATGTAGGTATTCGCCCAGGTGAAAAACTACATGAAGAAATGATTACAGATACGGACTCGTTAAATACGATTGATTTGGGTCCATACTACGCAATTTTACCTTCTGTATCGTATACATATACCGAAGAAGAATACCTCGCTCACCATAAAGCTGAAAAAGTACCATTTGGCTTTAAATACAACTCAGGAACAAATACTGAGTGGGAAACAATTGAAGGCTTGCGTGAGCTTATTGTTGAACATGTTGACCCATCGTTTGAAGTATAGAGATAACTAAATGATACCGTATGGAAAGCAAGATATTACTCAAGCAGATATTGATGCAGTGGTTAATGTTCTAAAGTCGGATTTTTTGACGCAAGGACCGCAAGTCCCTGCGTTTGAAAGAGCACTGATGGATTCAACCGGCGCCAATCATGCCTTGGCTGTTAATAGTGCAACGTCAGCTTTACATATTGCTTGTTTAGCGCTTGAGCTAGGGGCTGGTGATAGATTATGGACAACACCAATCACTTTTGTAGCATCAGCTAATTGTGGTTTGTATTGTGGCGCATCAGTAGATTTTGTTGATATAGATTCCGCAACTTATAATCTTTGCCCTGTAGCATTAAAAGAAAAGCTTATCCGCGCTAAAAAAGAAGGTGTTTTGCCTAAAGTTTTGGTTGCAGTGCATTTATGTGGTCAGCCATGTGACATGAAAGCAATCCATGCGTTATCAATAGAGTATGGCTTTAAAGTCATTGAAGATGCTTCACATGCAATAGGTGGACGTTATTTAGAACAATCAATTGGATCATGTGAATACAGCGATATTACCGTGTTTAGCTTTCACCCTGTTAAAATTGTTACCACCGCAGAAGGTGGTGCGGCATTAACGAATAGTAAAGCACTTGCAGACAAAATGGCACTTTATCGAAGCCATGGAATAACACGTGACGAAGCATTAATGGAAAATGCATCGCATGGTGGTTGGTACTATGAGCAAGTGGATTTAGGTTTTAACTACCGCATGACGGAGCTGCAAGCTGCACTCGGTGTTTCGCAAATGAGCCGGTTAAGTGAGTTCGTTACTGCACGTCATGAATTAGCAGTACGTTATTATGACAAGCTAGCTAGTTTACCGATTATACTGCCTTATCAGTTACCTAATACTTATTCTGGCTTACATTTATATGTTATTCGTCTAAACCTAAATGAAATTAGCAAAACGCATAAAGAAGTGTTTGACGAGCTAAGAGAAAACGGTATTGGTGTAAACCTGCATTATATTCCTGTGCACCTACAACCTTATTACCAAAAAATGGGCTTTAAACAAGGTGACTTTCCAAATGCAGAAAGTTATTACAGCAATGCTATTTCATTACCGATGTTTCATGGTATGACCCATGAGCAGCAAGACGAAGTTATCAGTAAGCTAACACAAATATTAGAAGCCTAATCATGAATATAGCAATCATCCCTGCACGTGGTGGAAGTAAGCGCATACCTCGCAAAAATATCAAAGAGTTTCACGGTAAGCCAATGATTGCTTATTCGATTGAGGCGGCTTTAAAGAGTAATTGTTTTGATAAAGTAATTGTCTCTACAGATGATGCTGAAATAGCAGATATTGCGATACAATATGGGGCAGAAGTACCATTTATGCGCCCTGCTAATATTGCGGATGATTATGCAACCACGCTTGATGTAATAAAGCATGCTGTTGAGTATACCGAATTACAGGGATGGGGTGTTGAAAATGTATGTTGTATATATGCAACCGCTCCTTTTTTAATACCTGAGTTTATCCAACGCGGATTTATAGAGCTGACATCGAGTAATGTAGATTACGCCTTCAGTGCAACAAGTTTTCCTTTTCCAATTCAAAGAGCTTTAAAGCTTAATAATGCACATTGTGTTGAAATGTTTCAGCCAGAGCATTTAAATACTCGTTCGCAAGATCTCGAAGAAGCATATCATGATGCTGGACAGTTTTATTGGGGTACTGCCAAGGCATTTATAGCAAAAAAAGCTATTTTTGGAACAAGATCGAAGGCTGTTTTGCTACCACGAAAACGAGTACAAGACATAGATACACCTGAAGATTGGGAATTGGCAGAAGCTTTGTTCCGAGCGATTGAATGCTAAAGGTCGTAATTAGGGCTGATGCCTCTTCTCATATAGGCAGCGGTCATATCATGCGTTGCTTAGTATTGGCTGATAGGCTTAAACTAGATGGTCACGACGTTTTATTTGCTACCCGCCCGCAGAGCGGTGATTTAGTCACATATATAAAGCAGCGTGGTTTCTCTATTTATGAATTACAGCAACCTGCAAATTGGTTAGTACCAATCTCGACTGCGGATTATGCAGCGTGGTTGCAAGTCACTGAGTATGATGATGCCCAAGAATTCGCTTCTGCGTTTGATAGCCCTGATTTAGTCATTACAGATCACTATGGTATTGGTGCACAGTGGCATGAGTTAGTAAAAAAAGCGTATAACTGTAAAATTATTGCAATTGATGATTTAGTAAGAGAGCACGCTGCAGACTTGATAATAGATCAAACATTGCTTAGAGAGCCAAGCGAATATCATTTATTAAACTCTAAGGCCACCGTCTTAACAGGCACGCAATATGCAATTATAAATACTCACTTTTCGCATCGACATTCATCACAATTGATAGCTTTAAATACATTATCGAATACACCGCGTTTATTATTATCTATGGGGGGGGTAGATACCCCCAATGCGACATTGCATGTACTTAATGTTTTAAAGAAAAGCGTTAACCCGCCAATAACGACTGTCTTGCTTAGCCCAAAAGCACCTCACTACAAAAGTGTTACAGAGTTTGCTATGAAGCATAGCGCGTGGTTGACTCACATTGATTTTGTAGATGACATGGCTACTCTCATGTGTGAGCATGATATTGCCATTGGCGCGCCAGGCTCAACGTCATGGGAGCGTGCTTGTGTCGGGTTACCGAGTATTGTTATTGCACTAGCTGATAACCAGAAAACTATTTGTAAAAATTTAGAAACTGTTGGTGCTGCAATTAGCGTTGAGTTAGAGGCGATTAGTACAACGTTAATGAAGGCGTACGAACAGTTAATTGCAGACTATTCAAAAATGCGAACAATAAACCTGCAGTTATGTGATGGGCAAGGTGTTAAGCGAATAATGAAGCATATTACTCAATTATTTAATGGTTCACTAACCCTAAGGTTAGCGACAAAGCTTGATATTGAACAGGTGTACGCTTGGCAATGTAAACCCGAAACACGTCGTTATGCACTTAATAAAGACGTTCCGAGTTTGACTGAGCATCGGGCTTGGATGACTAAAAAACTAACAAGTAAAAATGACTACTTTTATATCATTGAGTTAACCAATAGCACAGATGAAAAAACGACTCCTGTAGGCGTGGTCAGGTTAGATATGACAGCCGTAAATACGTATACCATCTCCATCTTTATAGCACCAGATCATTTTGGTAAAGGGGTTGCGAAACTCGTTTTAAAACAAGTAGATATATTACATCCTACAAAAATTATACATGCTGTTGTACTAAAAGAAAATACAGCATCACAAGCTTTGTTTAGCCGAGCCGGCTACAAACGAATTAATGAAGAGCAATTTACTCGACAACCTGTGGAGTGAGGGATTTATGAATAAATTTATTACTATCGACAACAGAAAAATTGGCCCTGACTATGCGCCATATATCATTGCTGAAATGTCAGCGAATCATAACGGTGATATCGAAAATGCCTACAAAATAATGGAAATGGCCAAAGAGTGTGGTGCAGATGCAATGAAGCTGCAAACTTATCGCCCTGATACCATAACAATGAAAAGCGATAACCCTGAATTTTTAATTAAAGGTGGGTTGTGGGATGGTAAGACACTGTATGACTTATATGAAGAAGCGCACATGCCTTGGGAATGGCATAAACCGTTATTTGAAAAGGCCAAAGAGTTAGGTATCACTATTTTTAGCTCGCCGTTTGACTTTACTGCCGTTGATTTACTCGAAGAACTTGGTGCTCCTGCGTACAAAATAGCGTCATTTGAAGCCATCGATTTACCATTAATCGAGTATGTTGCGAAGACTGGTAAGCCAATGATTATATCGACAGGTATGGCTAACGAAGAAGAAATACGTGAAGCAGTGGAAACTGCAAAAAATGCAGGGTGTAAAGAACTGGTTGTACTGCACTGTGTAAGTGGTTACCCAGCGCCATCAGGCGATTATAATTTGGCGACTGTAGCAGATATGGCCACACGTTTTGATGTATTAACGGGTCTATCAGACCATACAATAGATAACACAACAGCAATTACATCAGTGGCGTTAGGCGCATGCTTAATAGAAAAGCATGTAACGCTTGATAGGAATGGTGGTGGGCCTGATGATAGTTTCTCATTAGAAAAGCCAGAGTTATTACAGTTGTGTAGAGATTCCAAAATAGCATGGGAAGCGGTTGGTAAAGTAAATTACGAGCGAAAAGAGAGTGAAAAAGGCAATGCAATATTTAGGCGTTCACTCTATGTGGTAAAAGATATTGCTGAAGGTGAGTTATTTACGCATGAAAATGTAAAGAGTATTAGGCCCGGTTATGGCTTAGCACCAAAATACTTATATGACGTTATCGGTAAAAAAGCGAACGTGAGTATTACTTCTGGGACTGCATTAGCAAAAGCCTTGATAAAGTAATTTAACAAATATTTAGCGCGTTAAACTTATAAATAGAAAGTAGTAGGTATGATGAAAAGCCTCTTTACTGTGAGTGTAATTGTTCCTGTATACAATGGTGAAAAATATATTCGCCGTTGTTTGGATTCATTATTGCACCAAACTCTTGAAAATATTCAAATAATAGTTGTTAATGATGCGTCTACTGATAACACCCTTAGCATACTTAATGAGTATAAAAAGCAGGCAGAAAATAAAGTTACAATAATAACTCTTCCAATAAACAAAAAACAAGGGGGAGCACGTAATGCTGGATTAGATGTAGCCAAGGGAGAATATATAGGCTTCGTCGACGCAGATGACTTTGTTAAATTAGACATGTATAAAAAGTTATATGAAAAAGCCTTATCAGACAACTATGATGTAGTAGATTCTGATTATTTAATACATGATGGCGAGCGAGTTATCGGGTCTGAAGTTAGTGCTAATTTAACTGCAAAAAAAGATATATTTAGCAATTATGGCCGCCTTTGGACAAAAATTTTTAAAAATCATTTTTTTAATAAAAATGACTTAGGAATCCGCTTTCCTGAAGGTCTGTTTTATGAGGATAACTACATACAATTCTTTTTGGCCGCAGAAACAAAAAACATGGGCAAAATTCCTGAAGCTTTTTACTATTACTCGTATAATCCAATTTCTACAACAAGATTGAGTGATAACCCAAGGTATTTTGACCGCTTGAAAACTGCTGATATGGCTTTTGAGGACTTTAAAAAAAGAGATGACTATCAAAAATATAAAGAGCAGGTAGATTATAGAATATATAATTTAGGTGTTTATATTACATTTTTGGGCTTAATTAGCAATCACTCTAAGATCCCTTTTAATAAGGTTAGCGAGATTAATAACCTTAATAAAAAATTGAATATAAGTAGAAACAAATACTTTAAAAATTCTTCTAAGAAGTATAGGCTTTTCGGCTTTTTAATCTTAAACCTTCCTTACCCATTTGTTTGCATGCTTTATGTACGCTTTAAATTAGCTCAACTATATAAAAATTTGAAATAAATTATGTCAAACAAAAAAAATGGTTTGATTTATTTACTGTCAAACATAGCAAATGCTGGATTGTCTTTTATTCTGCTACCTATTTTAACAAGAGCCTTAACTAAAGACGATTATGGTAAAGTAGCTCTATTCATGATGGTTATTTCTTTAATGCCAGTTTTTGTTGAACTATGTACTGCTGGATCAATAACAAGAAAATATTATGATGACAGTAAAGAGGGATTTAGTAGCTTTGTGGGTACAGTTTTTAAAACGATATTCACCGGAGCTTGCGTAACTACAATTATAGTTATTGTTTTTAAAGACTTTATAGAATTAGTTATTCCTTTGAGTTATGAGTGGATACTCTTTGCTATTGTAGTCAGCTTATGTAATTCCGTTATAAGCGTCAGATTAGGGCAGTGGCAAGTTAGACAGCAGGCAATAAAATATGGCGTATTCAATTTTATTAAAGTTTTTCTAACTTTTTCTCTATCCCTTATTTTTGTTGTTTATTTAGAGAAGGGAGCTGAGGGGCAGGTATTATCTTTATTTACTGGAAGCTTGGTAATGGCGATGGCTGCATCGTATCTACTATATAAAAATAAAATATTTTCGTTTGAAAAAAACAAGCCAAATCATCTAAGAGAAATTCTTAATTATGGCTTTGGTTTGATCCCACATGTATTAGGCGGTTTTTTACTTCTTTCGGCAGACCGCTACATTCTCGATAAAAATCTGGGGCTCAGCGCTGTTGCTATCTATATGGTTGCTTATCAATTGAGTTCGGTTTTAGGTATCGTTTTTGATGCAGCAAATAAGGCATTTGTTCCTTGGCTTTTTGCCTTATTAAAACGGAATAATTATAATGAAAAGGCAAAGCTAGTTAAATATACATATATCTCTATGCTTCTACTACTTGTAATTACTATTATGGCATTTCTCATTGGTCCTTATATGGTTGTGCTAATTGCTAGTGAAAAGTATAAGCAAGCAGGAGAAATCATAGGTTACTTATGCTTAGGCCAAGCTTTTAATGGAATGTACTTAATGGTTACTAACTATATATTTTTCTCAAAGAAGACGAAGTTTTTATCTTTGGCTACCATTTTTTCAGGGTTAATAAATGTTGCATTGATGCTTGTGTTAATTGAGTATAATGGACTAGTTGGCGTGGCCCAGGCCTATGCAATAGGGCAGTTTTTAAGGTTTTTCTCGACTTGGTTGTTATCAGCTAGAGTGTATTCAATGCCATGGCTTACCTTTTTTAAGCAAAGTGACTCTAAATAATATTTCTATTATTTTTTGAGCGTTATGTTCTATTTTTGTTCTTATATTTCAAAACTAGCTTTCGGTTTTTCTTTTTCGAAGCGCAAGAGCAGGAATACAATATTATTTAGTGTAGGAAAAAATGAAAAAATTGATAATTGAAAATACCTATAGAAGCTTATTAATCTACATGCTTTATGATTATTCTTGGAAAGGTCGTGACTATATATTAGTTAAGGGGCGAATTTCAGATGAGTTTATTTCGCGTTTTAAAGCTAAAGTAAATAGTGTTTCAATAACAGATGATTTTCCAATTATCTCTATAAAATCACCGTTAAGTTCTATTCTTACTAGGTTAAAGTTTTTAAAAAAAATAAAACAGTATGAAGAAATTTACGGAAATGTTTATGAGCTTAAATTAAGAAAATGCGATTCAAAATTAATCCAACTCGATGACGGGTTAATGACAAAAAAAATGTTTGAAGGTGAATATAACCGTAAAATAACACACATAAAATTTAGGAATAACTTTATTTTTAGGCGTTTTTTAAATGTTGATTATAATTTTAAACCGAACAATTTTATGTTCGTTGTACCTGACTCCTATAAAAATAATAAGCAGCTATCATGCGACTTCATCAATTTAAGAACAAAAATAAACAACTTATCTAATGATGAATATTTAAATATTTGTGAAGTGTATGGCTTTTCTCCTGTTAAATTAAATGGAAAAAGTATTCTTATGCTACAACCATTTTTTGAAGATAGGTTGGTTTCCAGTATCGAATATGAAATCAATATGTATAAAGAAATATTGAAGTCAGAAGGATTGCTAGAGAGTGATATCTATATTAAACCGCATCCAAAAAGCAAAGTTAACTATGCAAAGCACTTTAAAGGTTCAGAGTTTATTCCTAAAGACTTTCCATATGAACTTTTAGTTAGAAATTCGGCAGAAAATAGGTTTAAAAAAGTCATATCCATAAACTCAAGTGGAATTGAGGAGTTTAAGGATATTTCAGAGGAAGTTATAAATTTTGGGACGAGCAATTTCACTGAACTAGACTTTAGTCCAATGATCCGGCTTTGAACCGCATAGCCTAAGAAAAACAACCTAGTCGATAACAGAGAGTTTCATGAAAGTACTTTTTCTATGTAGTAATCTAAATAACACCGGTGGAACAGAAAGAGTTGGTTCTATTATAGCTAATAACCTATCTGACTCAGGCTATGACATTTTTTTTGCCAGCCTTATGGGAGGGGACCAACCTGTTTTTCCTATAAATGAAAATATTAAAACATTATCGCTTTTTAGCTCCCCAGGAAAAGCCTTATTCCGCACACCTTTAATTATTCGTAGATTAAGGCAAGTTATAAAAGATAATGATATTGACGTTTTAATAGTAATAGAATCTATGCTGGTTCTATTTACTTTACCAGCAGTGTTAGGTTTACCTGTAAAGCATATTTGCTGGGAACATTTTAATTATAATAGCGATTTAGGCCGAAAAGGTAGAAGGCTAGCTCGTCAGCTAGCTGCTCGCTATTGTGATAGTATTGTTACCTTAACGGAAAGAGATAAAAAATATTGGCTAGCTAATACAAAGCATAATTCTCAAATTACTGCCATTGCAAATCCCTGTCCTTTTAGTGTTCAACCATCTCACTATCAAAGTAAGTCTAAAACGGTATTAAGTGTAGGTCGTTTGGCTCCCCAAAAAGGATTCGATTTATTACTATTGGCATGGCTAGAAGTTATAAAGTTAGCACCTGATTGGAAGCTAAAGATTGTAGGTGATGGCGAGAACAAAGCTGAGCTTTCTACTTTTATTTTAGATAATAATTTAGCAAGCAGTGTAGAACTTGTCGGTAAAACTAATAACATCGAAGAGTACTATAATAATGCAGCGATTTATTGTTTAAGCTCTAGATTTGAGGGCTTTCCCATGGTTCTTTTAGAAACTTTATCGTTTGGTCTTCCAGTAGTCAGTTTTGATTGTGACACTGGACCTGAAGAAGTTCTTGAAAATACAGGGAGTGTATTAGTTGAAGCAAACAACACACACTCTTTAGCAATAGCTCTGGTTAAGCTAATTAAAGATGAAAGTTTGCGTGAGAGCATATCAATAAAGAGTAAAGCTAAGGCAATTGAATATCAACCACATGCTATAATTGAGCATTGGAAAAAGCTGTTGGAAGAGTTGTAAAATGAGACTAATCAAAAAAGTGACATATGAATATATCTAAATGCGATAATCCAATTATTGTTTCAAAATCGTTTTTTTACTTTTTGATAGCTGTTTTTTACGGTTTGATATTGGCTTCATTCCCTAATGATTTATTTAGAGATAGAGCCAATTATATTGTTTATGCTCGTAATTTTGACGTTATTGCAGATCAATATAATGCATTTACATTCATCTTTAATGAACCTCTTTTTTTATTTTATAATAAGTTATTAAGCTTTTTGTTTACGGCAGAGCTCGTACCTAACGTTAGCGTTTTTTTTATATCTGCTACAACCGCTTACTTTATCTTAAAATATGCACGCAACGTATTGTTGGTCCTTTTTGGTTTTTCTTTATTATTTTTTGTTTCGTTTACTTTTCACCTACAACTAGTCGTGTTACGCCAAGGTGTAGCAACTGTACTTCTGCTATGGATCGTTCACTTTTTTTGGGGGAAAAAACCTTTTTTTCCTTTGTGTTTTCTTCTGCTATTTTTTCATATTAGCTTTGCAATTGTTTTTTTTGTTTTGTTCTACGAGCATACATTAAGTCATTTTATAAAAAATATTAAATTAAGATTGGTATTATTTTCTTCTACTCTATTTGGATTATCTTTTTTCATGTTAGCCGTTGCAAGCTCTCTGGGAGTTAGGCAAGTTGAGGGCTCTCATCTGGCTAGTAATTCTAATGGAGGAGGGGGGTTTGTTTTGTTTGCTTTTTTATTGTTCTTTCTTTATTTAAGAGGGTTCAATAATGTCTACAGAACAGCGTATGGAAGAATAGGATTATTGGGTGTTTTAGTATATTTAATATTTTATTTTACAATACCGATTTCTGGTCGCCTGATTAGTGTTTTTTTACTTTTTTATTATATATATATAGTTATAAGTACTAATACTAAGGATTACTTTTCAGCATTTATATTTCTAATCGTAAACATATTTTTATGGAAAAATGCTATTAGTGGTGAAAGCTTGACTGAGGTAGGAACAAAATATTTCAGTGCATTTTTATAATAAATAAAAGTGTGCATTATCAATGTAAAATAATCATTAGTCTGTGGGCTAAAGTGTTTTTAAAAATACTTTTTTTATTTTACATATAAGCTTAAAGGTTTGTATGAAGATATTGTTAGTAATTACAGGTTTAGGCATGGGCGGTGCTGAACATGTTGTAGTTAATATGGCTGATGAATTAGTGAAAGTGGGCCATAAAGTAAAAATAATATATCTAACGGGTCCTGCGTTAGTTCTCCCAAAAAATGATAAAATTGAGCTTATACCTCTTAATATGACCGGTGCAAAAAGCTTTTTTGCTTCTTATTTAAAATTAAGATCTATTGTAAAAAAGTTTGAGCCTGATGTGGTTCACAGTCATATGGTTCACGCTAATATTATAACTCGACTTTTAAGGCTTTCAATTAAGGTTAAAAAAATAATAAGTACCTCACATAGCACCAACGAAGGTGGAAAAGCGAGGATGCTAGCTTATAGACTAACAGATTGGTTAACTAACATTTCCACAAATGTAAGTGACGACGCAGTTAATGAGTCAATACGAAAAGGAGCGGTGAAGAAAGGCCGGATGGTTGCAATTCCAAACGGAATCAATACAGAGGTTTTTTCTTTTAATCAAAAAAATCGTATTAAGACCCGAAATGAACTTAATTTGGGTAACAACAAGTTGTTACTAGCTGTTGGGCGTCTTACAGAAGCGAAGGACTACCCTAACTTATTACTGGCCATTCAATTACTTAAAAAACAACGCACTGATTTCAAATTAGTTATTGTTGGAGATGGGCCATTAAAAACCGACTTAGTTAATATGGTAAAAGAGTTAGATTTAACAGAGTATGTTCAGTTTTTAGGCATTAGAAATGACATTCCTGATTTAATGTCAGCATCAGATTTATTTGTTTTATCCTCTGCTTGGGAAGGTTTTGGGTTAGTTGTGGCTGAGGCAATGGCATGTGAGCGTTTAGTTGTAGCCACTGATTGTGGTGGCGTAGCACAGGTTACGTCCCCACATGGCTCGCTTATTGAGCCGAAAAATCATTTATTACTTTATCAAGCAATAAATAGGGTTCTAGACATAAATTTAAGTGAGTCTGCAAAAATTGGCACTTTATCAAGGCAGCATATAATTAATAATTATTCATTACTTAAAAGTGTAAATTCTTACATATGTCTTTATAACTCACAATAACGGATGAACTAAACATTTTAAGTTAATCTTTAAAATTACAGCCTCCGGATGATAAATACTAAAATTGCACCTTGCTAAGGGACTAAAACTTGAAATTACTTTATATTATAAATGTCGATTGGTTTTTTATATCGCATCGTTTGCCTATCGCAGTTGAAGCTTTGAATAATGGTTATGATGTAACAATAGCGTGTAACTTTACTAAACATAAGCAAGAGCTTATTGACATGGGTTTTACTGTTGTAGAAATACCTTTCAGTAGAAGTGGTGGCTCTATTGTGAGTGAAGTTAAAACATTAAAGGCAATTCGAGCTCTTATACAATCACAGAAGCCTGACTTAATACATGCCGTAACTATTAAACCAGTGCTTTATACTGGGTTAGTCTTGAAAACTATAGGCAAAAAAATCCCATTTGTTGTCGCAATATCTGGGTTAGGGTATGTATTTACAGCGAGTTCCTTAAGAGCAAAAGTAACCAAATTTATAGCTTCCTTTGTTTATAAAATTGCTCTTTCTCATAAGAATAAAACTATCATTTTCCAAAATAGGTCAGATGAAAAGATTCTTACAAATGTAGCTAAGCTAGAAGCCAAAGATAAGGTTTTAATTAAAGGATCTGGCGCTGACTTGTCTGTTTATACATGTATCCCCGAAACTCAAAAAGCTGATGTCATAGTTTCAATGGCCTGTCGTTTATTACGAGAAAAAGGTGTTTATGAATATATTGATGCTGCTAGGTTAGTAAAAAAACAATTTCCAAATACTAAATTTTTACTAATTGGCACACCTGATTTAGATAACCCCAATACAGTTAAGCAAGATGAAATAGATAGCTGGGTAGATGAAGGCGTTATTGAATACCTTGGACAAAGAAATGATATTCCAAGTATTTTTTCAAATTCAAATATAATAACACTACCTTCTTTTTATGGTGAAGGGGTCCCAAAAGTATTAATTGAAGCGGCTGCCTGTGGGAGGGCAATTGTTACCACTACTAACCCAGGCTGTAAGGATGCAATCATTGATGGTGAAACAGGCTTAGCTGTTCCGCCAATGAACTCTAAGTTATTAGCTGATGCAATAATTGAATTAATTAAAACACCAAGTAAGAGAATTAGTATGGGGCTAAAAGCTAGACTATTTGCTGAACAAGAGTTTGATGTTAAAGCCGTCGTTAAGACGCATTTAGCTATATACGATAAAATGTTGAGAAGTAAAGTATGATTGCGCTTACAGGCTACACCGGTTTTGTTGGAGGTCATTTGCTTAATAAACTAGAGGGTAGCAAATGTTTACTCCTAGGAAGAAATCAAAATAATCATCAACATGATTTTCAATATTTTGATTTATCAGATTTAAGTCAAACACTAAACTTAAAAGGAGTGAGTGTTCTTGTTCATTGTGCTGCGCGTGTACATATAATGAACGATAATTCACAAAACCCTTTAGAAGAGTTTAGACGTTCAAATACATTGGCCACGTTAAATTTGGCAAAGCAAGCAGCGGCAGCCGGAGTTAAACGTTTTGTATTTTTAAGCTCAATTAAAGTGAATGGTGAAAGTACAACTGACAGAAACCCCTATAAATCTTCAGATAATCCAGCGCCTAAAGATGCTTACGGACAATCTAAGGCCGAAGCTGAGTGTGAGTTATTTGAGCTAGGTAAAAGCACAGGAATGGAGATAGTTATTATCAGGCCTCCTTTAGTGTATGGAAAAGGAGTTAAAGCTAATTTTGCATCGCTATTAAATTTAGTTAATAAAGGTATTCCACTTCCATTTAGATGTATTAAAAATAATAGAAGAAGCTTAGTATCTGTTTATAATTTAGTTGATCTAATTACTATTTGTATAAAACATCCAAAAGCAGCAAACCAAGTTTTTCTGGTGAGTGATGATCATGACATCTCTACATCAGAAATGGTTAAATTAATGGCTTGGGCAAGTAATAATAAAAACCTTATGCTACCCATCCCCGTAAGCTTTTTTAAGTTCACTGGAAAGCTTCTTAATAAAAATGATATTATTGACAGACTAACGGGTTCTTTGGAATTAGATATTCAACACACAAAGAATACACTAGCTTGGACGCCTCCTTTTTCAATAAAAGAAAGCTTCGTTAAAACTATTAAAACCCCCTCAACGGATAAACTATGATACGTCTACTCGACTTTTTATTTTCATTTTTTGGTTTGCTTTTTGCGTTACCATTTTTATTTATTTTATTTGTTATTGGTTTATTTGATACAGGGTCGCCTATATTTAGGCAAGAACGAGTTGGTAAGAATAAAAAACCTTTCACGTTAGTAAAGTTTAGAACAATGTCAGTAGATACTGCATCTGTAGCAAGTCATTTAGCAAGTACATCATCTATTACGCCATTTGGTAGCTTTTTACGTAGAACAAAGTTAGATGAGTTGCCCCAATTATGGAACGTATTAAAAGGTGAAATGAGTCTAGTGGGTCCTCGCCCAGGGCTGTTTAATCAAGACGAGCTAACAAAAGCTCGTGATGCTAAAAATATATATAATGTTCGCCCTGGTATTACAGGTTTAGCTCAAGTTAACGAGATTGATATGTCTACGCCAGAGCTATTAGCTGAGACTGATTATAAAATGATTAGCACATTAAATTTAAAAAACTACTTTAGCTATATATTCCAAACTGTTGCAGGTAAGGGAAGCGGTGACAGAGTAAAATAGTAAGCTGCAGTAGTACAAAAAATTACAAAAAATAACCAAATACATAAAGACTATATAAATATTTACATATAGTCTTTATTTATTAAGTGCAATAGTTGTTCATCTTGTAGTAAAATTGTAATCAATAGAATAGTAGTCTTACTGCTAGCTTCAGGGAAATGTATTGTGTCTTTAAAATTTTTAGTTAATTTACCTCGTCCTCAAAAAAGAATTATTTCTCTCCTCATCGATAGCGTATTTATAATTGTAGCTTTTTGGCTGGCTTTTTTATTAAGGCTAGACAGCACCGCCGTTTTAAAAAATACACATACTTGGATTTTATTATCAGCATTATTGCCGCTTAGTTTATTAAGCTTTGTAAAGCTTGGGCTCTACAGGGCTGTGCTGCGCTATATGAACACTCAAGCTATGTGGGCCATTATTGCCGGTGTAGTACTTTCGACCGTTTATTTAACTATTTTATCTTTTTTTCTTAGTGCGCCAGTACCACGCACCGTTCCTTTTATTTATGCCAGCTTTTGTATTTTATTTGTTGGTGGTGCAAGGCTAACCGTGCGAGCTGTAGTTGGCCAAATAACTATGCGCCGCAAAGAAGGCGTAATTATTTATGGAGCAGGTTCTGCTGGCCGCCAATTAGCAACTGCCTTAGCAAATGGCCCTGAATACTCACCAGTCGCCTTTATAGACGACGACCCTAAAAAGCATTTATCGTTAATTCAAGGTATTTGTGTGCATGCACCGTCGCAAATTGCTGAAATTGCAAAGCAAAAGTGTGCAAATAAAATATTATTGGCACTACCAAGTACATCTCGTAGCCGTCGAAAAGAAGTACTTAACGCAATAGAAAAATTTAAATTACAAGTTATGACTATACCCGGTATGGCAGACATTGTTGCAGGAACAACTAATCTTGATGAAGTAAAAGATGTTGAAATTGACGACCTGCTAGGCCGTGACTCAGTACAACCTCGTCAAGATTTAATGTCGGCAAATATAGCCAATAAAGTTGTAATGGTTACAGGTGCTGGCGGTTCTATAGGTTCAGAGCTTTGTAGGCAAATAGTAAAAAATAGTCCGGCTAAATTAGTGCTATTTGAGCTTTCTGAGTTCGCGCTTTACGCAATTGAAAAAGAGTTATCAGAGTTTTGTGCAAAAAATGACTTAAATATTGAAATACTGCCAATACTGGGCTCTATTCAAAATAAAAAATTAGTTGAATCAACATTCTCTACTTTTAGTGTTCAAACTGTTTACCATGCCGCAGCGTATAAGCATGTACCTTTAGTTGAACACAATGTTGTAGAAGGCGTACGTAATAATGTTTACGGCACCTATAACTTAGCAACTGCGGCCATATATACAAAGGTAGAAACTTTTGTTCTTATATCAACAGATAAAGCAGTACGCCCAACAAATATAATGGGTACTACTAAGCGCATGGCTGAATTAGTACTGCAAGGGCTATCTGAAATCCAAGACACAACACGCTTTACCATGGTTCGATTTGGTAATGTTTTAGGATCGTCAGGATCTGTTGTACCCCTGTTTAGAAAGCAAATTAAAGCAGGTGGTCCAATAACACTAACCCATCAAGACATAACCCGTTACTTTATGACAATTCCAGAAGCAGCTCAGCTAGTTATTCAAGCCGGTGCAATGGGAGTTGGTAGTGACGTGTTTGTACTCGATATGGGAGAGCCTGTTAAAATTAAAGATTTAGCTATTAAAATGGTTCACTTGTCAGGGCTTGAAGTTAAACACGCAAAACGACCAAACGGCGATATAGAAATACAATGCACAGGTTTACGCCCAGGTGAAAAGCTTTTTGAAGAGCTCCTGATAGGAGACAACGTTATTGGCACCGACCATCCAAGAATCCTAAGTGCACAAGAAATTAAAATGCCATGGAGCGAACTGTCTCCATTTTTAGATAAGCTTAAGTTAGCCTGTGACGAAACCGATCATCAAGAAATACGTAGATTACTTTTAACCGCACCTACTGCTTTTTCACCAACTGACGGTATTTGTGACTTAAACTGGAAACAAAAATTTAATAATCAAACGAATGTTACAGTTTTACCAAACGTAAGCGGCTCCTAAAGCGAATAGATTGCAATAGTTTTATGTTTGTAGGGAATGACATGTCTACGTGGATTACCCCTCGGTGTAGGTGACCATGTAGGCGACTTGCTTGATGGCGCACTAAAAGCGCAGCTTTTACATATTTATTAAATTGCGTGAGCAAGCTTCACGCCTTGTATCTCTCGTTGATAAATGATTAGCTATCATTTATCACATCGAAGTCAGTGAGCTTGCCTTCGCGCCTAGTATTTAATACTGCTCCGTAGATAAAGCCCTGACTTTCTATTCTCACAAACTGA